>ERZ772974.1904-NODE-1904-length-13201-cov-17.383691_pt1 | contig 13201 bp, 10 predicted proteins | sample MGYA00580671_ERZ772974 | MGnify/ENA primary metagenome ERZ772974 (study PRJEB29015, sample SAMEA2738065) | human oral metagenome | biome: human oral; feature: human-associated habitat; material: saliva | place: China | collected 2218 ... | reverse complement strand
TAGTCGAATCGCTTTAACTTTTACATTTGTTCTCACTTGAATCCCTAATCGTTTAATTTCTTCGATAAATGTATTCAAAATGGTTTTGGCAGAATCGGATACTGGAAACATTCTTCCATGGTCTTCTTCTTTTAATTGAACTCCTCGGTTTTGGAAAAATTCGATAATGTCTTGATTATCGAATTGAGAAAAGGCGCTATGTAAGAAGCGTCCGTTTCCTGGAATGTGTTTAATAATTTCGTCTCTTGAGCGGATGTTTGTTACGTTACAACGTGTTCCGCCTGTTAAGAGTAATTTTCGTCCTAAGCTTGGATTTTTATCTAATAGAATTACTTCTGCGCCTGCTAAAGCTGCACTAACGCTTGCCATTAGTCCGCTCGTTCCTCCACCTACTACAATGACTTTCATAATTTCTCCTTTGTATCTTTATTCGTAATTTTACTTACTCTATATTTAAAAATTAATTTTTAACAGATTGATCCAATCTTCTAAAAAGCCATAACTTCCTAATTTTATTTGATTTTTAGTACTCTCTTCATATAATTTATCTAATTTTTCATTCCAAAATATCCAAGAATCCTTTGACATACATAATATCAAATGTTTCATAGTTACAAAATAAATAAATAACTTCTTATCATCATTTGATGAATTGATATCCATTAATTTTTTATCATTTCGATGCATCGCAGGTAATGTATGATGTAATCTACCATATAGTTTATCATTGTGAGAACAGATATTTCTAAGATAACGAAGAGCATTACACCATGATAATAAAATTTTAGCTGGAATTTTATCTTCCTCATTCAAACTAACACTAACATAATCAGCAACTTTATTTCTATATACCGGTTGTAATGCAATAAGAAAAGATGCTAAATTGCCAAATGTCATCATACGAAAAACAGTCCATGGTAATGCAACACCATATAGATCTATCTGTCTTTTTACTAAATTATCATTCTTTTTTTCTAAAATTAAACGTGATATATGATATTTTGTTTTTAAAATTCTTTCTTGCCTCGAAATATTATATTTTCCATACTTCTTACTAGTATCAAAATATAAATCATCATCTTCAAAAAGATAAACTGGTTTATTATATGAAATTGTTAGAGCATCCGCTGTACTTTTCTTCAAAAAAACTTCAATTCGTTCTAAAATTTCTAATAAAAAATTCCTCAAAAAACTATCAAATAAATATACTTTTTTTACTTCTATATACTTTCTCCCAACTAGTTTTCCATATTGGGAAAATGATTGAAAATCAATATCTCTTAAAAAATTAATACAATCTTGTTTATAATACTCTTTAATTCCAGATTCTACAAAAGACCAATTAGAATTATTTTTCATATGTTTGTATAATTCCTCTTCAGTTAATGATTTCTCAATTGGAATTTTTAAAGTATTTGGTGCTAATGTTGGATTATAGATTAATGTATTTTTATCAGTAATATCTATTTTTAAAGGTAAATATTCTTTAAAATCATTTAACTCAAATATATTTTCATCCATGAAATACCACCCTAATATACAAAAAAGGTCATCTAGTTATACATTTCTGTACCTTCGATGACTTCTAATCTGACAGTAATATACCATAACTTTGTACTAAAAACAAGATAAGTGAATCATAACCGTAACCTATTGCCAAAGCTCATTAAACCGATATCTTATTATGATAAACATATGTGCTTCTAATAATATAATTGCTAAAGTCAGTATTTTCTCTTTTTCACTATATCATTCGCCTAATTAGAAACAGGAATCGTTAGGCATACTTTTGTATAAGAATTTTCTACTGAATCAAATTCCATTTTAAACTGTTCTCCAAAATATAATGCTAATCTTTCTTGGACATTTTGAATTCCAACTCCACCTAAAGCTTTATTAGAAGTACCTTGTTTCTTTAATCCTACTCCATTATCTTCAATCGTAATTTTTATATAAGGAGATTGGTATTGAACCGTCAATTGTATTCTTCCTGGGCGATTAATTTCCTTAATACCATGATAAATCGCATTTTCTACTAATGGTTGTAGTACTAATTTAGGTAACAAAATTTCTGGAACATTTTCATCTACTTGAATCTCATAAGATAATTTTTCTTCATATCTTTGTTGTTGAATAAATAAATATTGTCTTACATGATCCACTTCTTTTGTAAGAGTGATTAAATCTTCTCCTCCGTTTAACGCTAATCTAAAATACGTCGCAAGTGCTTTTGTAATCGAAACAACACGAGTTGTATCTTGGAACTCTGCCATCCATATAATGGTATCTAATGTATTATATAGAAAATGTGGATTAATTTGACTCGATAAAGCCTTTAATTCATAAACTCTCGCCAATTGTTCTTGCTTTCTAGCTTCTATCATTAACTGTTCTAAATGATTTAACATATGATTAAAATGATGAGCTAATTGTTGAAATTCACTAGCTCCATTTGGAATAGCCCGTAAATCAGTTTGTCCTTTTTCAACTTCCTGCATGGTCTCTTCCAAGTGTTTAATCGGAGATAAATGATGTTTCAAAATAATAATCATTCCAATTGAACAACCTATAAAACTTAAAATCGCAATACTAAAAACAATCATGAATAATTGCTTCGATAATTGTTCCCACTGTGAAAAAGTACTAACTCCTACTAATACCCAATTACAATTTTCAATAGAAATTTTGTGTACAAAAAAGTTTTTCCCTATCATAGAATCCATTGGACTTTTAGCAATATCTTCTGCAGACATTTGCTTATCGACAGATTGAAAGACTTCGTTATCAGGATGATAAACGATTTTCCCCTCTGTATTAATCACAAATGCATATCCATCATTTCCAAGAGAAAGTTCCTTAATATAATTTTCAAGAGCGTTAGAATCAATATCAAATCGAACGACTCCTAAACTTTCATTTGCCTTTGATAAAATTTCTTGACTAATAGATAACACATATTTGTCATTTTGCAAACGACTTGGTAATAATACTGGGTTGTGAGATAAGTCAATCGCTTGTTGATACCATTCTTGCATCATTAATTCATTCGAATTGGCAGATTGAAGATTTTGATCACTTGAAATGATTCTTCCATCTTTTGTCACAATCGTCATTGAAACAAAGTGTTCATTGCTTTTCATAAAGGAATCTAACCAGTTTCGAATACTTATTTGCGAATTATTTTCTTGTTCTTGAGCAAATTGAACAACTTCTGCCTCATTAGCAATGGCGTTAACTGTAGATTTTAATTGAGAGACATACTGTTCAATATATCGAGCACTTGTATCAATTCTAGCAGTCGTTTGCCCGGATATGTTTTCTTTAAATAATTCACTACTTTTCCAATAAAAGACACTTCCAACAAGAATCAAAATCAAAAATAGCATTCCTAATAAATAGGTAGTTAATTTTATAAACAAGGAATTTTTCTTCATGATTCTACTCCTTTTTGAAATTGTTTGGGTGTGACTCCAACAATTTGCTTAAATCGAACTGAAAAATAATTCACATCTTCCATCCCTACGGCTAAAGCTACTTCATAAATTTTCATGGATGTAGATAATAATAGTACTTTTGCTTTATTCATTCGTTGAGTAATAACATAATCTTGAAATGTCATTCCTAATTTTTTCTTAATTAAGACACTAACATAATTAGGAGTAAATCCTAATTGTTCTGCAACTTTTACAAGAGAAAGGTCAGGGTTATCTAATTGGCTATGAATGATTTTTTCAATTTCTGTTTCTTCTGAAACGATATCTACTTGGTGAATTTGGTTTTCTTTTCGTTCTTTTTCTAATTTACCAACGACTGTAACAAAAAAAGCTTCAATTTCTTTTTTTGAAATAGGTTTTAGTAAATAATCATCTGCTCCTAGTTTTAAGGCAGATAATAGGTAATCAACGTAATCATATCCTGTTAGAAATACGATATGTGTATGTGGATAGTGTAATTTAACTTGTTGAGCTAATGTAATACCGTCCATTTGTGGCATATTAATATCGGTTAGTAAGATGTCGGGTTGTTGTTGTTGAATCATTTCCCAAGCTTGTTTGCCATTTTCAGCTTCTTGTACATCTGAAATTCCCAATTGTTTATAATCGATCAGTGAAGTTAGTCCTCTTCTAACAAGAGATTCATCTTCGACAATTAACAGTGAATACATTCTCATCCCTCCTATTTCCATTATACTCCGCCTTTTTCAAAAAATTAACCGAAAATATACATAAAGAGAAAATACTTCTCTATGTAGTAACAAAGGACGGTAGCAGCCTTGCTTTTCAAATCTCATACCTAAAATTCAAGCCTCAGACTCGAATTTCCCTTACTATGGGAAGTATTTTCTCTTTATTCATTACGCCCTCTCATATATATGCTCCTAAGCAAAAAAGACTTGCCGTTGTAGCACTAGTCCAATAAGCCAAGTATGGCTTATTGGACAGGAAAAATTGAGACCAAGGCTCAATTTTTAGGCATGAAACAGCAATGCTGTTTGCTGCCGTCCCCTGCTACAACAGCTAAAGTCTTATTTAACAAAATCCATCAAAAATCCATAGCCTTTTTCTTCCATCTCTGCTAACGGAATAAAACGAATAGATGCACTATTAATGCAGAAACGTAATCCACCTTTATCTTTAGGACCATCATCAAATACATGTCCTAAATGAGAATTAGCAATACGACTACGAACTTCAATTCGTTTCATATTAAAACTTGTATCTTCCTTATAAGTTACTACTTCAGAAGAAATTGGTTTTGTAAAACTTGGCCACCCACAACCAGAATCAAACTTATCTTTTGAAGAGAAAAGTGGTTCCCCAGTTGCAACATCTACATAAATACCTGCTTCATGATTGTCCCAATACTCGTTAGAAAAAGCCATTTCTGTACGATTTTCTCTAGTAACTGCATATTGTTCTTTTGTCAAAGTATTTTTCAATGTTTCTTCATCTGGTAATGGGAATAAATTAGGATCAATCACTGGATCATTTGCTTTATTCACATCAATATGACAATAGCCATTTGGATGTTTCTTTAAATAATCTTGATGGTAATCTTCTGCAACAACAAAGTTTCTAAGATTTTCTCTTTCAATTGCAACTTTCTTTCCTAATTGTTCTTCTTTTTCTGCAACTACTTGCTCAATAATTTCTTTATCGTCATCATTTTGATAATAAATCCCTGTTCGATATTGACGACCTACATCATTTCCTTGTTTATTGACTGATAGTGGATCAATCACTCTAAAGTAATATAATAAAATTTCTCGAAGGGATACAACTTTTGCATCATAAGTAATTTTTACTGTTTCTGCATGGTCTGTATCATGAATTAATTGGTAGTTTGTTGTTTCTACTTTTCCATTTGCATACCCACTAACTGCATCTTCAACTCCATTAATTCTTGAAAAATATTCTTCTAAGCCCCAGAAACAGCCACCTGCTAAATAGATTTCTTTCAACTCTTTTTCCCCCTTATTTTCTGATTTGTTAACCTTTTGTTGATTAATTAGTGAACTAACTTTCTTCTCAATTGGATTTCCATTCGCTTGAGCTGTTGATATTGAAGGATGAATGAAATAATAAGAAGCAATCAGCAATACAATTAACGATACAACTCCAATCAATATTTTTTTATCCATTTTAACCACTCCCTACATTTTATCGAGATATTTTAAATCTATTTATTACGTCCTATTATATATATGCCCAACACCCGAAAAGACTTACCGTTGTAGCATTAAAATGAGACAGCTTTTGATGGTTGCTTGCGTCCTCCTACTACAACAGCTAAAGTCTTATTCATACGTCCCCTCATATACATATGATCCACAACCCGATAAGACTTGCCATAGTAGCATTAGTCCAATAAGTCAGAAATGGCTTATTGGACAGGAAAATTTGAGACCCTAGGCTCAAATTTTAGGCATGAGAATTGCAAGGCAAGGCTGCTGCCGTCCTCTGCTACTATACCTAAAGTCTTATTAATAAAAGCATTCTACATCTTATCAAGTTGTTTCTGAATATCCTCATTTGATAGATGCCCTGGATGAGCTTGTACTAGTTCTCCATTTGCATTGATGAAAACAGATGTTGGATATCCAATTACTCCCACTTGTTTAAAGAAATCAGGTTTTTCTGCCATTAATACAGGTAAATTTTTATACTCCAATCCAGAGAACCATTCTTTAAAATCTTCTGCTTTTTTCTCACGATTCACTCCAGGAGCTACTACACTTAAAACAACCGTATCATCAGAATGATTAGCCGCAAAAGAATCAATATCTGCTAACCCAGCTAAACAAGTTGGACACCATGAAGCCCATACTTTAATATAAACTTTCTTTCCTTTATAGTCTGATAATTTAACATCTTTTCCATCAAATGTTTTAAAACTAGTATCCACAGATTTAGCAGAGGTTGTCATTGCTTTTGTTTCTTCTTTTTTATCTTTCATTGTCATATCTGTTGAATTTTTCATTGTATCTCCCCCTTTCATCCCCATTGGTTGACAAGCTCCTAATAATAAACTAGCTCCAAGAACTACATATTTCCATTTCTTCATCTGTCATTCTCCTATCTTTGTAAAAATAATACTTGTAATTGTTGGATAATAATCCAAACACCCATTGCAATAATAACAATCCCACCAACTTTCTTTAGTAAGAATAATTGTTTCTTCGCAAGATTGAAGGCTTTCATAGCAGCGGTCGAAGCAATCGATAATACTAAAAATGGAATTGATAGACCTAAAATATAAATTCCTAATAAAAACATTCCATACAAAATACTTGCTTGCTGAGTCGCTACTAACGTTAAAACGGAACTTAAAACAGGCCCTACACATGGTGTCCATCCAAAACTGAAACTCAAACCTAATAAATAACTACTCCATAATGACTTCTCATTTTTTGTTTCAAATTGTACTGTTTTTTGTTTTTGTAAAGACGTTAATTGAAATACTTCCATTTGATGCAATCCTAGTAAAACAATAATAGTTCCTAAAACTAAATGAAAATAAGGATTATACAATAATTGCCCTAACAAACTAGCAGCAAATCCTAATACAAAGAAAATCGTTGAAATACCTGCTACAAATAAAAACGTTCGAACGACTGGTAACACCGCAACTTCAAATTTTCCAATTTTAATACTGCGAGTTCCTCTTTCACTCATTAATACTCCAAAATATACCGGAAATAATGGTAAAACACATGGAGAGAAAAATGACAAAAGTCCAGCAGCAAAAATGCTACCCCATAATAATAAATCCATAGATACACCCTCTTCTAATTGTTAATTTAAGTATAATGATTGTTTACAATATAAAATATAGAATTCTTTACAAAAAAACATGAATTTAATACGATATATTGTCAAAATATAATAGAAAAAACTTTCTACCGTATTCAGTTCATAAGTATCTCCAAAAAGTGGTTCATCACTCATGCTAATACAGCAAAAAGTTTTTCTCTTCATTTCTTCATTAGTGTCTTTCAAACACTTTTTTCCCGTTAATATAAGTCGCTACAACAGTTGTTTTCAAAATTTCTTCTGGACTTTCGTCTAAGAAATTTTTCGATAAAATAACAAAGTCTGCAAAATTTCCTACTTCTAATGTTCCAATATCTAATCGACTAAGTGATTTTGCTGCTCCATTTGTATGAGCAATTAGAGCTTCTTGGGCACTAATTCTTTGCTCAGGCATCAATGCTGGTTCTGGAAGCCCTTCTACTGTTTGACGAGCCACAGCAAAATACATCGTTTCAAACGGAGTTACATTTAGTACTACTGGAGTATCTGTTCCAAATGCTAAAGTTGCTCCATGTTGAATAAAAGATTTAAATGGAAACATTTGTTTTGCACGAGTTTCTCCAACTTCTTCATCTAATGTTTCATACCCCACTAATAAGTGGCTTGGTTGTACTGAAACAATGAGAGAATTTTGAGCAGAAAGTGGCAAGTCCTTTGGATCCATTACTTCTAAATGCTCAATCGTATTAAATTTATAAGGAGCATCAAATGGGTATTTTTCTTGCGCTTGTTTAAAGTTCAATAAGGTTAATTCAACTGCTCTATCTCCAACCGTATGAATACGCATTGGCCAACCTTCTTGATTGGCTAATAAAGTTAATCGTTCCATTTTTTCTTCCGTTAAAAGTGGTCCTCCCACATCTCCTTCAAAAAATGGTATTGGGTATGGTTCTTTTAAATAAGCTGTATGTGAACTTGTTACTCCGTCATAAAACTGTTTCACGCCACCCATTTGCAACATTGGAGATTGGTAAGTTTGATAGCAACGACGGTTTTCTTCAACTTCTTCACGCATCGCTGGGAAAAAGCTTACTCGAACCGTTGCATCATCTTCTACACTAGCATACAATTTAGGATAAACAATATCATCAGGGCTTTCTCCTGTTAACGCAACATCGCCAACTGCTGTGATTCCCATCGCATTCAAATGTTTCATATAGTCTAATAACGCTACTTTCGACTCAGCTTCATAAATTGCCAGCACTTTGGATAAATAATAAATCGCAATTGCTTCTAAAAATACTCCTGTTAGATCGCCATCTTTTTTAACAGCTTCTCCACCAATTTCAGAAGGAATGTTTTCACTCGTTAATCCTAATTCTTCTAATGCTTTTGTATTCAGCCAAATCGTGTGTGCATCTCCAGCAATCAAGCAAATTGGAACTTCATTGGAAGCTTTATCTAAATCTTCTTTTGTTGGTAAAACTTGTTGTCCAAAATCACTCGCATACCAACCAATTCCAATTTTCCAGCCATTATAAACAGGAATTTCTTTTGCTTGAGCAACGACTTCTTCAATCGAAGTCGCTCCAACTGCTTTCATCTTTCCTAAATGAATCAAACTGGATAAATATAAATGCACATGCGCATCAATAAATCCAGGTATAACCATTTGATCCCCTGTATCAATGATTTCTCCGTCAACTTCTTCATGATAAGGAAGAATAGCTGCAATCTTCCCATCTTTTATTTCTAATATTCCTTCAATCGTTTCTTTTGAATCTCCAATAAAGAGATGTTTACTTTTAACAAAATAGTGCATATTATAACTCCATTTTAAAATTTAAAAAGGCATCATTGTAGTTAGAAATCCATTCTGTTCCAAGATATTCATAATGCTCTAAACTTTCAATGACTTCTGGTGATGGATAAAATGTTTCATCTGACACCACTTCTTCATCTAATAATTCTTTTGCAGCTTCATTTGGTGTAGCATATCCTACAAACGCTGCATTTCTAGCGGCATTTTCCGGACGAAGCATAAAGTTAATAAACGCATACGCTCCTTCAATATTTTCCGCATTATATGATAACGCAAAGTTATCCGTCCAAACGGCACTTCCATCTTGCGGTAAAATATATTGAACCGCTGGATTAGCTTCTGCTACAGCAGCTGCATCTCCTGAATAACCAATTCCAATTGGCGCTTCTTCTAATTTCATCATTGTTTTAATTTCTTCATTTAACACAGCACGTACATTCGGATTTAATGCTTTAATTTTTAATTCTGCTTCTTTTAAATGCGCTGCATCTTTTGAATTGAGTGAGTAGCCTAATGACTGTAGTGCTAATCCCATCGTTTCACGATTTCCATCTAGTAATAAAATTTTATTACGGAATTCGCTCTTCCATAAATCATTCCAAGTTGTAATACTTTCTGGATCGATATATTTTGTATTCACCATAATCCCAACAGTTCCCCAGAAATAAGGAACTGTAAATTGATTCCCAGGATCCACTGGACTATTTAATAAAAATGGCGAGATATTTTCTAAACCTTGAATTTTTGAATGATCCAATGGCTGTAATAAGTTTTGATTTACTAATTTCGTAATACTCGATTCACTTGGAAATACGATGTCATATCGAGTACCACCTTGTTTTAATTTAGCTTCCATTGCATCATTTGAATCAAAAGTTTCATAGACCACTTGAATATTTGTTTCTGCTTCAAATTCTTTAATCAATTCTGGATCAACATAATTTCCCCAGTTAAATAAATAGAGCTGCTGTTTTTCACTAGAAGCAGATTCATCTGCAGAAATTTCTTGCGATTGAATATATTTTTTTACTCCTAATAGTAAAAGTACAACGACCAAAATAGATAAAATTAAAGATACTAATTTTTTCATGAAAAACCTCATTTCCCTCTTTTTAGTTTACAATAAATTGATAGTAATAAAATATCGCTTTCACGTCAACTAGTACGGTCTGAAAGTATGAATTTATTTTAAAATAAAAAAACATCCGTTTAAGTAGAGCACAACTTAAACAGATGTTTCATCAAGAACTAGTTTAGATAGTAAAATGTCACAACTAACTATACTAAGCCTTAAAATCTCCTTGTTTTGTTTCAATAATTTTCATTGCAGAACGAATGACATGAAATTCATCTATTAATTTTGCAATTAACTCATAATTGCGCTCAGTTAATCTACCTGATAATATTTTATGAGAAAATTGATGAAAATTATCTAGATGTTCTTCAATACTTATTAGCATCTCCTTAGCATCTTTATGACGATACTTTTTAGCAATATGTGCTACTTCTTCAGAAAATAATGCCAAATTATTTTCATGAATGGTAATATTTTTTCCTTCTGGTACTAAATCATTCGCTTCATAGCAAGTTAAAAATTTTTGTTCAATTGTATTACAAACAAAAACAACTCCTATTTGCGAAACATATTTTTTCTCTTCAGGACGCTGTTCTTCATTCTTATTATACTCTACTAAACTTCCAAGTTGTCTACCTACCCATTTTGGAAGCTGTTCATTGCTGACTTCAAAACGCTCCAGTGCTCTTTGAGCGAAATGATCCGTCCATGTATAATTTGGTCCAAATGAAAGTCCCATAACATTACTCCTTTACCAGCAAAGTGAGAATTCAATCAAATTAGATTATTTTATTCAACCTAAATACAACTTCTAATTTAAACAAAAACTACTCATCCCACCTTTCCTATTAACTATTTAGAAAAGAATAAAAAATAAAATTGTGAAACAATTCTCATAAAGATTTTATCAATCCTTTTAAAGACTTTCAACAGTAATTTCTTCTTACAAACAAAAAACTCCCACTTGCCAGGTAAACAAGTGAGAGATAGGATGGCTTTATTAAATGATCTGAAAACTCAAACCATTACATTTCGTCTGGAGATTCTACTCCTAAAATTGCAAGACCTTGTTTTAAGATAACAGCTGTTGCTTCCACTAAAGCTAAACGAGCATTTAGTCCTTCATCTTCTTGTAAGATACGGCTGTTTGCATAATATTTATTGAAGGCTTGCGCTAGCGAAATTACATATTTAGAAATCACAGAAGGTTCAAATTTACTTTCTGCATATTTCACAACATTTGGATAATTTTCAATTTGTTTTAATACTTCCCATGCATAGTCATCTTCTAATTCTAATGCTTGAGATAAATCAACAGAAACTCCTGCTTTTCTTAAAATACTCATTGCACGAGCACGAGTATATTGAACATAAGGTCCTGTTTCTCCTTCGAATTGAACTACTTCTTCTAAGTTGAAGTCGAAGTTGTTTGTACGATCATTTTTCAAATCGTGGAAGATTACCGCACCTACCCCAACTTGTTTTGCAACTTGTTCTTTGTTTGGTAAGTTTGGATTTTTAGCTTCAATTTGTTTTAATGCTAATTCTTCAGCTTCACGTAAAACTTCTTCTAATAAGACAATTTTACCTTTACGTGTTGATAATTTTTTACCACCTAATGTAATTAAACCAAAGCCAACATGAATCATGTTTTCTTGCCAATCACGACCCATTTCACTTAATACAGCTTTTAATTGTCTAAAGTGGTTTGCTTGTTCATTCCCTACAACATAAATATTTTTAGCGAAATCGTAAGTTTCTTTACGGTAATGTGCAGCTGCTAAGTCACGAGTGATATATAATGTAGCTCCATCTGATTTTTTAATTAATGCAGGTGGTAAATCATATTTATCTAAGTGAACAACAGTTGCTCCACGGTCGATTGTTGCAATTCCATTACTTTCTAAATATTCAACAATTGGATCCATCTTATCATTATAGAAAGCTTCACCATTATAAGAATCAAATGTAATTCCTAAAATATCATACACACGATTGAATTCTTTTAAGGATTCAGATTTGAACCAATTCCATAGTTCTTCTGCTTCTGCATCGCCATCTTCTAATTTCTTGAACCATGCACGACCTTCATCTTCTAAAGAGCTATCGTGTTCTGCTTCATCGTGGAATTTAACGTATAAACGTAATAATTCTGCGATTGGATCTTGTTCAACAGCTTCTTTTGTTCCCCATTTTTTATAAGCAACGATTAATTTACCGAATTGTGTTCCCCAGTCTCCTAAGTGGTTGATTTTAATTGGGTTATAACCAACTTTTTTCTCTAAGTTAGCAATAGCATTCCCAATAACTGTTGAACGTAAGTGACCCATTGACATTGGTTTTGCAATATTTGGACTTGACATATCCACTATAGCATTACGTCCTTGTCCAAAATCAAAGTTACCATAGTTTTCTCTTTGTTCTAAAACAGTGTGTAATGTTTCATCTGCAAATTTACCTTTTGATAGGAAGAAGTTTGCGTAAGGTCCCATTGCTACTGCTTGGCTAATATGTTCATCTGCAACTGCTTCAACAATTTCTTGTGCAATTGCTTGAGGTGCTTTACGTAATACTTTTGCAAGCGAGAATGCTGGAAAAGCTAAGTCCCCTTGTTCTGCATATTTTGGAACTTCAATCATTTTATAAATTTCTTCAAACGATAAATGTTCACTAATTGTTTTATGAATTTGTTCTGCAACTATTTTTTTGTAATCCATCTTGACACTCCTTCTTTTTGTATAAATGATAAATAAAAAAGCCCCTAATCAAGCAACCTTGACTAGAGACGAGATAACCCGTGGTACCACTCTTATTGTTTAAAATCTTAAACCACTTTAAACTTTTTTAACGGTAAGCGACCGGATTACTCTACTACATTCGAATAATCATTTCCAAAGTGCGGTTCATTTACTTCATCATGACTGGCTTCCACCACCCCAGCTCGCTAAAACAGAAATCCGTAAACTACTCTCTTCTTCATAAATGTTTATTGTTTATAGGACGATTATAACAAGCGATAGAATATTTGTCTAGTAATTTTATAATAAACTT
>ERZ772974.1898-NODE-1898-length-13216-cov-4.737938_pt1 | contig 13216 bp, 7 predicted proteins | sample MGYA00580671_ERZ772974 | MGnify/ENA primary metagenome ERZ772974 (study PRJEB29015, sample SAMEA2738065) | human oral metagenome | biome: human oral; feature: human-associated habitat; material: saliva | place: China | collected 2218 ... | reverse complement strand
GAATCAATCTCCCCCGCGAGACATACTCCACATGCTCCACAAAGTCCTGGTCTTCATGTCGCAGATAGCAAGTGATAAACTGATCATCCTGCGTATAGAAATAGCGGACAATCTTGCCCTCTCTCTCCGAGCGCTCCGGCTGACCTGCGACTTGAGCCAGCACCTGATCCAGCGTCACCGTCGTCGGTGCAATCTTGATATCAGTAAAGTAATTATAAAGCCAGATAACTTCCTCATCCAGAAAACCAATATTTTCCGTCAGATGCTGGATATTATCCGCTAAAATCATATCCATAAAGATAAACTTAGCCGGCTGCTGGATTCTGCGCAGAAGCTGGGCCCGATAAGCTTGGGCGTATTCCACACCGCTGCTGGCCCAGCCAATGCCTAAGTTGATGTTATATACTGTCATATTCTCCTCGTCTTACGGGAAGTACATGATGACTTCTCCTTTAGGGTTGAGTGCCAATTCACTCATCAAAAGATTCTTGACGATCTGCTGCTTCATGCGCTCCTTCATATATTCAAAGCCATCGTAAGCCTCTTGATAGTACTCTACCAGAGGATTTTTCATAGAGAAATGCTGACCGCTCAAGGCTGTCTTGAGTTGCTGCAGATAGTCCACCTGCTCGACCCAGTTCTCATCAATAGCCTTGAGAACGGACACCCGCTGAAAATGGGTAAAGAGCTTGTCAGACTTTAGATAGGCTTTCTTTGCCTGCAATTCCTGCTCGGCAATATCCTGCAAGAGCTCTGCAATTTTCTCCGGCGAATAAATATCGAAATCATAAGGAATACGCTCAGCATGATAGCTGAAATGGTCTAAGATAAAGCGATATAGGTCAGCCCGCGTCCCATAGGACTGCTCATAGGCCGCCTGATGAATGACCTGACTGAGGACGCGGCTGATTTCTTCGTCAATCCGCTCCTCAGCTTGAATCAAGCGATTGCGCTCAGCATAGGTAATCTCCCGCTGAATCTTCATACACTGGGCATATTCCAGGGTCATCCGACGGGACATCTTGGCGCTGCTTTCGCTGGCTCTCTGAGCCTTAGCCACCAAGTGTCTGAAACGGCGCTGTCCCAGCTGGACTGGATGCTGCTGAACTTCTTCAGTTAAGTAGTCCTTGTAGAACTTCTTGAGCCAGTCTGGCCCCCACTTCCTGAGCAGATCATCTTCCAGTGAGATGAAAAATTTACTGATACCTGGATCACCCTGGCGGCCTGAACGGCCACGAATCTGTAGGTCAATCCGCTGGTTCTCCATCCGCTCCGTACCAATCACCACGAGACCACCCAAATCAGCGACACCCGGTCCCAGCTTTATATCCGTACCGCGGCCGGCCATGGATGTAGCCACTGTCACCGCACCTTTCTGCCCAGACTCAGCGATGATTTGTGCCTCATGGGCAGCATTGTTGGCATTGAGCAGATTATGGGCGATGCCTTCTCTCAGCAGTAGGGAGGAGTAAATCTCTGACATCTCCACTGAGCCGGTAAAAATCAAGAGCGGATTGCCTTGAGCATGGTAGTTCTTGACCTCGTCCAATGAAGCAAAGACTTTTTCTGGCAGGGTCTGGTAAAGCTGGTCTGGTAAATCCTGCCGAATAACTGGCTGGTTGGTCGGGATCTTGATGACAGACATGGAGTAAGTCTCCATAAATTCGCTCTCCACCACCTTGCCGGTCCCAGTCATACCAGAGATTTTCGGGAAGAGCCGGAAGAGATTCTGATAGGTAATGGAAGCCATGGCCCGTGTTTCCTCCGTCAGCTTGACATGCTCCTTGGCCTCAATGGCCTGGTGCTGACCTCCCTGAAGCCGGGTCATTTCCAGCAGACGGCCGGTTGAGCGGTCCAGAAGCAGGACTTCTGCTTCTTTGTCGCCCTGCCGGACTACATAGTCCTTGTCTTTCTTGTAGAGCTTGTGAGCCCGCAAAGCCAGATTTAGATGGCGAACCAACTCTTGATTTTCCTTGGAATAGAGATGCTCCAAGTCCAGAAAAGACTCTGCCGCCAGAATACCTTTCGAGGTCAGCCAGACTTCATTTTTCTCGTCATCATAGTGATAATCCTCGTCTTCTTTCAAAGTCGTAATGAAGGTATCCATGATACCATAGAAGTTTGACTGAACTCGAGGAGCACCAGAGATAACTAAAGGCACCTGAGCGCTGTCCAAGAGGATGGAGTCAATCTCGTCTATGATGACATAGTTGAAAGGACTAAGATATTGGCTATCCTTATTCTCTGCTAGATTTTCAATCAGATAGTCAAAGCCCAAGGCACTATTGGTCGTATAGACAATATCCGCCTGGTAAATCAGCCGCTTCTGCTTGGGCGTCAAATTTTCAGTCTCATCAGCTACTACCGCTGCCTCAATAGTCAGCCCCAGAAAACGATAGACCTGCCCCATTTCCTGAGCGTCCCGCAGAGCCAGATAGGTATTGGTAGTCACCAGCATAGCTCCTTGACCAGACAGGGCATTGAGATAGAGCGGCATGGTAGCCGTCAGGGTCTTACCCTCGCCTGTAGCCATCTCAGCGACATTGCCTTCATGGAGAACAATCGCACCCATAACCTGAACATCGTAGGGGAACATGCCCAGCACCCGCTTGTCCGCTTCCCGCACCACAGCATAAGCCTCCGGCAGTAAGTCGTCTAAAGTCTCACCTGCGGCCAATCTCTCCTTAAATTCCTGGGTTTTCTTTCGCAGGTCAGCGTCTGACAAGCCGGCTATTTCTGACTCAAAGCTCTTGACTTTGGCTAAGATTTTCTTTAAGCGCTGAATTTGAAAATGATTTTTAATCATCAGACTCCTCTATGATTTGGTCAATGTTTAGGCAATGAAACTCTAAGGACTCAACTCCTGCACTCAGCAGCTGAACCTTATAGCTATAGGCTTCGTTTGGGTAGGTAAAGATCATACTCTCCGAGCGCTCCACTTGATTGCTGATTTCTTTCTCATAACGGTCAAAAAAGATGATTTTCAGAAAGACGCTGGATTCAGGATAGGTGGTCATATCTCTAGACAGGCAATAGCGAGCTCCCTTTTTGAGCAAGGGGAGAGCAGGCACCTGCCGGTCTCGCTGATAGTTCCATTTGGAAGACCATTCATGGATGGTCTGGCCGGAGGCCATCAGTTTATTTTCAAAAAATACATGTGAAGGGGAATGAATAATAAGGGTAGTGCCATAAAGATAGGTAAAGTCAGTCATTTTACCAGCTGCCGAAACCCCTCTCAGCTCTCCCCAGTATATGCCCTTTCTTTTTTGAATCTTCATTTCTTTCTCCCAAATTCCTTTTCCAATATCATTCGATAATAATTCATAAACCAAGACACAGACACAGCTAAGTCGTCATTATGGCGTCCAGGGACACCTCTGCTAATCAGCTTAGCTTCGGTAAGATGAAGAGCCGCTACCAGGTCCTCATAGGCCGTCGGATCATAGTCTTCTTCCTTCATGTAGGCGATACCAAAGGTCGTCCGGCTGAAATCAGCCTTCTCAAACTTACGCCAGTAGCGGCGATTCAGCTCCTCTACATGCTCCTTGTCTTTGCCACCGGTGTGACGGTGAAGGACATCTAGAGCCGTCGGAAAGACCTCGGGCAGGCGTAAGCGACCACGTTGGGCAATAGTGCCTAGATTTCCCAAGGGCTTGGACAAAACGATAGCCCGCGGACGAAACTCCGATCCGTAATAAACCGCACCGTAGGTCCCCATTGACATCCCCGACAGGATTAGGTCCCGCTCGGTAAAGCCCAGAAAGTCCAAATGCTCTTGGATAATCTTATGAATACTGCTCTCCAGCTCCTGACTGCCCAGATAGAACATACCTCCATCCACGCGCGGATCAGAAAACAAGAGAAAAGGACAGCCCAGACTCCGCATCATTCCGAAGCCCTCGAAGCCTTCCGCCCGACGGTAACCAGAAAAATAAACAGCCAAGGGCGGCTTCAAATCTCCCGGATAAAAGAAGTAATTAATCTCCTGACGGTGGCTGTCGCGGAGAATCTTTCCACCCAGGACATACTTGCCAAACTCATAGCGAGTTAAGCGCTGATGCAGAGCCCCGACCTGAATCCGCCCCTCGCCTCTAGCCTCCAGACTGACACCCAGATAGGAAGTAAAGTCATTGTCCAGAACCATGGATTCCCGCATGTCCTCTTCTGTGAAAATAGTCTCGCGAGCAATATCTGCAGTCGAGCCTTCCTGGATATTATAGAGGCGCAGCCGCAGCTCACAGCTGCCTGACTTTTCATATTCAAGCCAGAGTTCAACTGGATTGAACTTGTTGGCTATAATATTGTATTTCCAAGACAGGATTGACTGAAAGTCCTGACCAAAGTCACCTTCCAGCTCTAGATTTTCATAGCCATTGTAGCAAATCTTCCCGTGAAATCCAGGGCTGACCACCATATCAAGCGGGGTCATCTTGTCACCATACTGGCCGGAAAAGAGAGACTTGGACAGCTTGCGGATAAGATCAGCTCGATCGCTCATATCCGTTGGCTGAGCGCAGTGACGCTTGAGGAAGTACTCAATATCCGCTTCCTGGGTTTCCTGTTCCCGATCATAGAAAACTGTATAAGGGATAATCTTGGCCTCAATCATAAACAAATCTGGGATCCGATGCAAATCGTCCACCAGAATCGCATCAAACTTGCCAATCTTATCCATCTCCATGACCTTTTTGATGGCTAGATTGGAGTTAGGAAAGAAATAATACCAGGCCATATTGTCTGGAATAGCAAGCTCCTTGCTCCAGTCGCTTGAGCCAATCTGTAAGATTTTCAGCTTATTTTGCATTCTCAGCCTCCTTGAGCCACTGCTCCCACCGGCCAATCAGCTCCAGACCAGTGTTATGATGGATTTTTTCAATGGAATAAATCAGGGCCTGGTTCCAATTTTTCAAACCTTCCAAGTAATAGTCTGCAGCAGTCGGAACATCAGAGATAGAGTCCAAGATATAGCCATTTTGCAGATGGGTCACATAATCCGAGCCCACCAGATTGATCTGCGGAATCCCGGCAGAAATCCCAGCAATTTGTGTATAGAGATTTGGCTGCTCACTCAGGTCGATGATTAAACGTGTATCATCCAGCTCCTGAATCAAGCTGAGCTCGTCCGTGATATTTTTAATGGTGAAACGGAGATCCTGCTCCTGATTTTCCAGCAGGGCATTCTCAGCCTGCTCACTGCGGCGGTAATTCTTGACAAATTCATATTGATTCAGATACTCATCAATAACCTCCTGTACCTTGGTCTCCACCTTTTGGATTCCTTCATGCCAGGCATTGTAAACACCGATAGTCAGCTCCGTATCCGGATGCTTGGCCACATAGTGGAGAACCTTGAAGATGGCATAGTCATTAAGCCCTTCTTCCAGATTAATCTGATAAAAAATCTTGGATTCACGACGGCGTTGGCTCTTGCCCAGCTGCAGACGAGTATCAAAAGGCGACAAGTAGTGCACCTTCTGAGCCTGTCTAGGCAGATAGCGCTGAATAGCCTTCTTGAAATCCATGCGATCAGTCAAGACTAAATCTGCCTGCTGCAAATCTGCTTCTAAAGCCGGCCAATCCACTGTATGATTGCGCTCGTGGAAAAAGCTGAGAATGATTTGAACTTGCTGGGGCAATAAGCGCAAAATGGCTTGAGTGTATAAGGGATGCGCTGCCAGGACGAAGCGGCTGTCTGCTCCTGCATTGCGCTCGATGTAGTGGCCTAATTTCTCCAAGATTAAGTCCGGCATCCGCTCATACTCCAGCTTATCAAAGTCCAGTAAGTAAGCAGGGTTGACCTCTATCCGACTATCGTCAGGCTTCAGATACTCACGAATCCGCCAATCACCATCCGGCTGTAGGTAGTCCTGATACAGGGGCTGACCTACTTCATAATAGGTGATACTGGAGACAAAGCCCCGGTCATCAAAGATATAAAACTTGTCCAGCTGGTCATCCTTGAAAAACTTGATAAAGCTGATAAAGCCTTCTACTCCAAACTCGACATGAGCATAGAGCTGTCCCTGCCTGCGGACCATGATTAGAAAGGGCGTATAGACAAACTCGCAGTCTGGTTCCCAGTCCAGATCCTTGATTTGCAGTACTTGCATTTCTTTAGACTGGATTCCCTGAATCTCATCAAAGACCGAGTAATAGTCCGTCTCAAAAATATCCTGCCGATGCAAGAGGTAACGGGCATGCGGCATATAGGCTGGCAAAAGCAGCTGGACTGGCAAATTTTCACTTTGAAAAATCCGAATCTGATGAATCGAGTCATCAAACTCCAGTCGCTGCATGGAGCGGTACCAAGGGACAATATCCCGGTGCCAAACCCGATCCCCACTGCCACTCCATGAAGGAATAAAGTAATACATAGTTTCTCCTACAACAATGAACGATAACGGTCATTAAGCGTCAAGGCATCCACCTCGTCCTTAATAGAAAAGACCATCCCGATAAAAATCATAAAAATCCCCGGAATCATACTGAGCCGCAGATAGCGAATGTCCAGAAGCACCACCAACATAGGCAGGCCAGAAATCAGGATAAGATAGAAAGCCCCCACTAGTGCAAAATAAGTCACCAAACCATTGATATAGCGACGGGTTGCTCCTCCCGGATAAACATTTTCAATATACTCTCCACTCTTTTGCATCCGCTCAGCAATCTGGTCGCCACTGATATTGATAAAGGCGAAGGCCAGTGCCAGAATGAAAATAGTCAACAGATAGAGAATAAACCAAGCTGGACTTCCCATAGACAGCGCTTCTATCCACTGCTCAATCAGCTGATTGTTCGGCTGAAGAAAGTGGATAATCAAAAGGAAATACTGGGGAATGCTGACCAAGGTCATAGCGTACATAATCGGCATCCCACCAGCAGGATTAAGACGGATATCCAGATAAGAGTATTTCTTAAATCGATTATGGATATTGATCTTATTGACTGGAATTCGGTACTTGGAGCGCTCGACTGTCACAGCCAGATAGAGAAAGACAAGGCTGAAAACCAGCAGAAAGGCCAGCCAAAGTGAAGAAATATTCAGCTCCTTAATGGAGTTCCAAATATCCTGCGGAATGTAGGCAATCATGCTGGCCATGACAATCATGATGGAGCCGCCTAATCCCATGGCAGCATTCAAATCCGTCAGCCAGATGAGAAAGTAAGTCCCAGCCATCAAGACCAAGGTATCTAAGACGATAATCGTAATCATATCCACCCCACCTGCTTCTTGCAGTGGCAGGTTTAGGACCAGTGCCACAGACTGTATCAAGGCAATGACCAAAGTCAGCAGCATCCGCCGCCTTTCCTGCACTTCCAGAGGGAGCTTACTCAAGCCTAGGCGCTTGGACACAGCAAACATCTGCCAGATCAGCATAGAGGACATCCAAGGAGACAGGCCGACAGAAAAGAGCGACATACTGCGTAGATTTCCCCCCATCAGGGCTGTCGCATAGTTCAAGGTTGTAGAGGTTCCGTCCATGGCAGCTGCCTTACTCATATCGATGAAAGGCAGGGTCAGCTTGGTTCCCAAGACATAGATAAATAAGAAAAATAAGGTCCACAGAAACTTCTTGATAATGACCGGTTTAAAAAATGACTTCACACTGACTCCTCATGACGATGGCTGGAAAGGCTCTAAGATAAGACTTCCATCACCGCATCTACTAAGACTTTCTTGCTAAAATAACCTTCCTTGAGCAGGAAAGAGAACTTTCTAACCCGCTCGACCATAGCCTGATATTCCTCTGCAGTCAAATTTTCAACGATCCGACTGGCCTCTTCCAAACTGTCTACGACAAAGCCCAGACCACGCTCGCGAATCAGATCTGCATTGGAGAGGTAAGAAGGGACGATGACCGGAATCCCAGCTGCCAGATAAGTGGCAGACTTATGAGAGATATTGAGACTATAGTATTCCGGCTCGTCTGCTGGATTTTCCTCAACCCCCCAGACCAGACCTAGACCGCCCTTAGACAGCTCCAAAAGCAACTCCGGCTGGCTGACCCATCCACAATAGCTGACATTGGCCTCTGGATTTGACTCTTCTTCAGGCGAAAAAATCTCCAGCGGCGTAGCATAAGACCAATTGATCAGATGTGGAAAACGCTCCACACTTCCTGCGAAATACAGCTTAGGCGCAAACTGAGGCTGGTGCAGTGGCAAATCATAGGGATGATCCCACATGCGCTGGATCAAAATCTTGTCCACAGTCAGCCCCTCTGCCAGCAGCTTGTCCCGCATCTGCTCAGAAGGAACGATGACCACATCTGACTGATTGTACATATCGATATACTCCTGCATCAGATAGTAGTTTGACGGGAACATAAGTGGCGGCACATCATGGATAAAGGTAATCAGCTTGGCCTGCAAAATCTTGAGCTTGCTGATAAAGGCTTGATCAAACTCCCGACCATTCCAAGTGGGCGACTGATAGATAACCACATCGCCATAGCCAACACTAGCCATGATACCGTCCAGACGACGACTGAGCTCCGACTGGCTGTCGCTGTAAATATCGTAAAAATAAAAACTCAGTTCATTAAAGCCCAGCTGCTTGGCTAGCTTGGTCACATCATTCTGGGCAATCAAGGCCGTACTCTGGCCAGACATACCGTATAGATTGGTAATATTAACTTTCATATTCTTTTTCTAATCTTCATTCCTGAGCCAGATTGGCAACAATCTGACTATCATAAGCTTGGTCGTCTCTAAACTCAATATCCTGATCAAAGTTGTGCTCAGCTGTATGCTTGTGCGACAGCTTGACCTTGTGGTTAGCCCCCATCTGGAACCACTCATACTCTGAGTCAATATGCCCAATATCCAGCACCCGATAACCTTCCTGAACCAGATCATAGACCAAGACCTTGGCCGTCGGACCCAGCATAGTCAAAATCAGACGATTATCCGCATGCTCTCGAACAGCCTGCTTGATGGCCTCCAGCTTGCTGTAGGCATTGCGCGAAGGACAGATAATCCGCTTGATGGACCTAGCCCCGTCAAAGAGGTCATTGCCCACACCAGAGCGAGAAGTCAAGCCCTCTACGATCAAGAGATCCTTGTCCTGCCATAGCTGCTTGAGCTTTGCAAAATAGCCCGCAGACGGCATCTTATCTTCCAAGTCAATATAAGGACGGGAAATAAAAGTCGAGCCGTACCAAGGTGCTCGGCAAATATTTTTATATTTCTCAAGAAAATGTGGCAAATGATTTAGACTCCAAAAATTTTGGGCATCAATGGAATAGCGCTCTAGCCCTGTAAAAACATCGGGCAGACAGATCATCAAATGCTCATCGCTCTCCATAGACATAATCTCTCTCAAGCGCGCTGACAGTTCTGGATCAAAATCCTGATAGACGATACTACGGCCCGCAATCAAATCCATCTCCCCATCTCCAAAACGAACCACTGAAGCACCTTTCTCCAAGAGATAATCCAGCGACTGGTCGATAGAGAGTACAGAAATCTGCCGCTCCTCAGGCTCGGCTAAGCCCAGCTTCTCAATAGCCTGCACCATGACTTCAGGGTTATCAGCTGGAAAGACTTCCTGCCCTTGCTGGCCATGGGCTGTGCTGTCAAAGGCAAAGACTGACTTGCCAGCAGACTTAAAGCGAGCAATAATATCTCCCACCTCATCGCCGGCATTGATATCCAGCAGCAGCTGAGACTTGGCTTCCAGCGACTCCAAGAGAGCCGGAATGCCCGCAATATCTGAACTGACGCTGACATTAGGATACTGGAGCAGACGCGTGATTGGCTCTGCCACCACTACCGGTGCTGCGATGTAGAAATGACAGGCAGGCAGGGCTTGAATCAGATAGTTGATATGCATCAGGTCACAAGAGTAGGTGTAGACTAGGCAGGACAGACTAGAGTCATCTTCCCCCTCCACCATCTTTTGAGTCAGGGCTCCAACTGGCTCCTGTATATCCGACCAATCCAGTCCCTGATAGAACCACCAGACCTCACGATAGATAGACTGGGTGTACTCTTTCCAAGGCTTGCGTTCGGTCAGATAGTGAATTACAGGCGGATAGAGCCCTTTTTCTGGCTCATAGTCCGAAAAGGTCGTGTGCAGCGTAATGCAGTTATAAGGAAAAGGCAGCTCCAGCCAGCGATTTTCAAAGAACATATTGAGAATACTTTGGTCATCCTGAGTAACTTTATCATGTAAGTTATCAGTCATCTCAATCAATTGACCTGCAATATCGTTTTCTCTCCAGTAGTTCACATTAATTAGTAAAACACCTGAATTAAAAATCTGCTCGCCAAAGTAAACTTCTCCACCCAGATCTCTTACCGCTCCAAGCGGATAGGAACCTAAATCAACTGCAAAAATTTCCGATAAATCACGAGTTACTACAATATCGCAATCCAAATAAAGAGCTTGATCTTCCTGTACAAAAGTAGCCGTAAAATATCTCAAAAAAACTGAATAATGGATATTAGTCTTATATTGACTAATATGACTGCCATCCACCCGAGCATTGACAATCTGGCAGTCCAGCTTGGCCAGCTTTTTCCGCATGCTGACAAACCACTCTGTCGGAAAATCACTGTTGATGACATAAAACTTGATAAAGCGATTGTGGCAGACGATGGACTTAATGGTGGTTAAGACCTGCTCACTATAGGCAGCATTAGCCGCCAGCACCACAGCCCGAAAGACTTGCGGCTTCTCTTTTTTCATCAGACTGCGCAGCTTTCTCACCATCTCCTGAGGGTGCTCATGGGGATAGACCAGTTCTTCCTTTTCATTTTTCTTAGTATTGTCAAAAGCCAGAACCGGCTTGCCAAGTGCCTTGAAACGACTACTCAGCTGATAGTGCTCGCTTCCATGGTGAATATCCAAATAGACCTGGCACTTATCAATGAGCTCATCCAGCACTGCATGAATAACCTGCGGATAGAGATGGATATTTTCATAGCGATCCAAAGAGCGCAGATAAGCTCCCATATCTGTGTAACAGGCTATATAAAAATGAACGCTAGGCAGGGACTGGGCTAAAAATTCAATCTGCTCCAGCTCCTGTACATCTGTCAGGAGCATGCAGTTCAGAGCTGCCTTCTCCCAACGGTCTTGCATCTCAAACTCTCCCCGATGATGGGCTGAAATCTCCGCCAAGCTCAAGGCCTGAAAGTCCCACCAAAGCTGACGGTAGCGATAGCTGATCTCAGAATTCCAAGGCTTACGGTAGGTCGTATAATGAATAATCAACGGCTCCTGAGCCAGCTCAAAATGACCATCCCAGCCGCTGTAAAAGGCCACTAAGTCATGGCCTACCTGCAGATTGTAAATCTTATCCAAGGGCAGCCAATCCTGAGCCAGCACATGATTTAAAACCGTCTGATCGCCGTTAAAATCCTCCATCTGGCCAGACTGGACCAAGCCCATGATGCGGTCCGTTTCCTTAATAAAGGTCTCCTGCAGCTGCCTTTCTTTCCATGCTCGATTATCAATTAGCAGAACTCCAGAGTTAAATCCATAACCGCCGGCATCTCCAACCGCTGCCACAAGCTTGCCTTCCAGAGGAATATCAAATAAAGGTTGCAAATCTCTATTGACCACCAGATCACTATCCAGATAAAGGACACGCTCCTCTGCTACAAACTGCGGAATGAAATAGCGAGCATAGGCTGCTGAGCTGATATGGTCCTGAGTCAGCCACTCTGAACTGATAGTCACTTGGTCCAAGCTGATATTGACTAATTCACTGTCCAGCTGCTCGGCCAGCTCATTAAAATCACGGAACCATTCGTCACTCAATCCCTGATTGAAAACATAGATTTTTACATTTTTATTGTAATATAAAATCGACTTAATCGTAGTCGAAACTTGCTCCTGATAGGCCTGATCACCAACCAAAACAATCGTTTTCATTTCTTCCCTTACTCTTTCATTTCATAAACTCTAAAACATCATTTCTATACTTGATATTATATAAAATATCGTCCAAAAAATCTATATTCTCAGGGACTTTCCTGCAGAATAAAGAACACTTTTTTCTACTAAATTGTCAAAAAAACAGGAAGTTGTCAAAACTTCCTGTTTCTATTGCCTCTCGGTTTCTTTTTACTAGTTTCTAGTCTAGGATTTTAGGAACCAAGCACCAGAAATTATCAAGTTATTTCCTTACGACTTGCTCTGTCCATCACTTCCACATCTCACTAACAGAGTGGACTTTTGACGGACTAAAAGATAAACTGATTGGCTCTATTTACTGCTACTCCTCAGAGTCGCTTTTCTTTTTACGTCTCTTGAAGGCCAAGCCCAATGCTCCTAAGCCTAAAGCTAGGATGGAAGCCTTGCTCTCCGTTTCCCCTGTCTGAGGCAGACGACCTCTGGAAATCAGATCCAGCTCAGACTGTCTTGCTGAAGCGGACAGACTTTGAGATGTGCTCTGACTAGCTGACAGGCTCGTAGACAGGCTTTCCGATACAGACTGACTGACACGGGCAAGCTCGCTGAGGCTGACTACCGCTGACAGTGACTCACTTGTAGAAAGGCTGAGTGAGTAGAATTCCTTCTCATGAACCAGATCCAGCTGACTATGCAAGACTGAGGTGCTGGTGCTTACTGAGGTTGACTCACTTATTGACTGAGAATCGCTAATCGAAGCACTTTCTGAACCAGATAGACTAGCCGAAGTGCTGGCAGATTCTGAGGCACTTACTGAAGCGGATATACTTGCCAACGCTAAAGCAGATGCACTTACTGAAGTGGATTCGCTCGTTGAAGCGGATGCACTGGTGGATGCGGATGTACTTGCTGATACTGATGCACTCGTTGATGCGGACATACTTGCGGATACTGAAACGCTCGTCGATGCCGATGTGCTGGCGGATATTGATGCACTCGTCGACGCAGAAGTACTTGCACTCACGGACGCGCTCGTTGACGCAGACGTACTTGCAGACACAGACGCACTCGTTGAGGCTGAGGTACTTGCACTTACGGACGCACTCGTTGAGGCTGAGGTACTTGCTGATACAGATGCACTCGTCGAAGCGGACGTACTTGCTGATACTAATGCGCTCATTGACGCGGACGTACTTGCAGATACAGACGCGCTCGTTGATGCGGATTCACTTGCACTTACGGATGCGCTGGTTGACGCAGACGTACTTGCACTTACGGACGCACTCGTTGACGCGGACGTACTTGCACTCACTGACGCACTCGTTGATGCGGACGTACTTGCACTTACTGAGG
>ERZ772974.1896-NODE-1896-length-13219-cov-3.699863_pt1 | contig 13219 bp, 24 predicted proteins | sample MGYA00580671_ERZ772974 | MGnify/ENA primary metagenome ERZ772974 (study PRJEB29015, sample SAMEA2738065) | human oral metagenome | biome: human oral; feature: human-associated habitat; material: saliva | place: China | collected 2218 ... | reverse complement strand
TTTAAGAAAAGATACAGAGCTTATCTTAACACCACAAGAGTTAGAAAATGCAAAAGAAATACAAAATAGATTAGCACAAGAGGGAATATATTTAAAAAATGACTTAACAAGACTAGAGGAGAATAAGGGTTGGAGTAGAAAGTTAGAAAGGGATAAAGAGCTTTCAAAGAGCTATGATACAGGACTTTCTATAAAAACAGATTGATATGTTTTACCTTATATTTTCAATTATTTTAATTGTTATTTTCTCTCTTGTTTATTATATATCAGAAAATTTTGAAAAAATAAAAGATAAGTTAAGTATAGTTAAATTTGTTGGAGTTATTTTTGCTTTTCTAATACTAATTATGGCATACTTTTGGGGCTCACAAAAAATAGCTATACATTATAGATATAATACTGAAATAGTTGCAGTAAATGGAAAAGATATTTTAATAAATTCTAAAAAAATTACAAGTCCATATAGAATACTTGCAATAGGAAACAAAAAAAATTTAGAAAGTGGAATTAGTACAAAAGATCGGATATATAAACCAAATGCTTGCAAGTGGTAAAAGTGTTGAATATTCAGTTGGAGATAATATCGAGATTTCAAAAAGTTCAGAGGAGGTAAAATTTAAATATGGAAAATCAGAATAAAAAAGATGAAAAAAAGAAAGATTTCCCCAAAACACATGAAGAATGTGGATGTAAAAGAGAAGATTTTATAGATTCTTTAAATTATATACCAAGAGAAGATCTTCAAAAATTATTGCTTCAAGGATATGTTGAAGCAGAATGTGAAAATTGTGGAACAGAATATAGGATAGAAAAAGAAGAACTAGAAAAGATAGTAAGTGAAATAACAGAAATGAATATATCTTGTGATACAAGTTTATGTAATACTTGTGATATTGGATGTTTTGATTAGAAGATTTGATTAGAGGAGAAAATATGTTTTATATATTAATAGCTTTAGGAGCAGTATTAGGAGTGATTGTAGGTAAATATTTACCTGTGATTCCATATACATATTCAGTATATGTATCTGTAACAATACTTGCTATATTAGATACAATACTTGGTGCTATAGCTTCAAAATTAAAAGGAAGATTTGATTTTAAAGTTTTTATATCAGGATTTTTTGGAAATGCATTACTTACAATGATGCTTGTATATTTAGGAATAAAATTAAATCTTGATATACATATTGCAGCAGTCGTAGTTTTTGTAAGCAGAATGTTTAATAATTTGTCAATAATTAGGAGACATTATATTGAAAAATTTAATAATAAAAAAAGTAGAAAAAGTAAATAATTGCTGATAGATTAAGTTTCCAAAAAAGAAAAAATAAGATTAAAATTATTTGACTTTTTTACAGAAATGTAATAATATTTAAACAGTAAAATTAAGTAAAAATGGAGGCAGTCTTGGCAATTGGTGATATAATTGTTGGAGTTGATATAAGTTTTTCAAAGGTAAGCTTAGTTATAGGTAAGGTTGATGGGTCAAATCAGATTCAATTAATAGTAGCATCACATAAAGAATGTGATTTAGAGTCTAAGAGTAATTCATTAGGGTTTGATGAAGATTCTCTTATTTCTATTTTAAGCGAAGTAGTAGAAGAAGCTGAAAGAATTTCAAAATTAAAAATTAATTCAGCATATGTTTCACTACAAGGTAATAAATTACAAATACTACAAAAACAAGCAACAAAAATAATAAATAATAGAGAACAAAGAGTAACAGAAAATGATGTTATAAGTACAATATTAAATATAGGAAAATCTGAGGTTTCTGATGGAGATACAATAATTGATATAATACCAGATGTGTTTGAATTAGAAACAGGAGAAATGGTGAAAGATCCTATAAATAAAACAAGCTCAAAAATAACATTATATGCACAAGCGATAACAGCAAAAAAAAGCTATATAAATGATTTAAAGAGGGTTTTTGAGAAAGCAGGATTAAATATTGATGGATATTCTCCAAAGATATTAGCAGAAAAGAGATTTTATCTTGAAGATGGAGAACAACAAGAAAATGTATTAATGATAGACATGGGACATAGGAAAACTGAAGTAGGTCTATTTATTCAAGGAACATTTATATATGCAAATACATTAAATGTTGGTGGAAATGATATTACTGAAGATATGGAATATGTGTTTGGAATAAATCATACAGAAGCTGATAAATTAAAGAAAACATATGGTGTAGCATTGAAAGAATATATAAAAAATGATAACAATATATCATTAACAACAGTTGTTACAACAGATCCAGATAAAAGGACAATAAAACCTTCACAAGTATCTAAAGTAATAGAAGGTAGACTTACATATACAATAGAAGAAATTCTTACAAATTTAAAAGAAGTTGGACTTGATAGATATATTAGAAAAATCATAATAGCAGGACAAAGCTTAGAAAAAATTGAAATGAGTGAAAGTTTAGTTTCAAAGGTAACAGGAATTGAAGCTAAGAAGCCAACAAATAGAATTGCTATAAAAACAGATGAAAATTATAAAGATGCATATTCAATAATATCATATTTTGCATCTAAGCCATTTGCAAAAAGTATTGCAAGTAATGTTGGAGCAGAAGAAGAAAAAGGTGCTATAAAAAGAATATTAAATAAAATAAAAGAGTTTTTCTATACATAATAAAATGATATAATAAAATTAATAAGTGAAGAAATGATAATAAATAAAGATTTTAAATATACATAAGATAATGATGATGATTAAAATAAATAAAGAAGGACTTAAGGGGGAAGAAATGTATATAGAAAATAAAGTAAGAGAAATAGTTGAAAGAGAACAATTTGAAGAAGCTATAATTAAAGTAATAGGTGTAGGAGGAGCAGGAAATAACTCTATAAATAGAATGATTGAAGCAGGAATAAAAAATGTAGAGTTTATTGCAATTAATACAGATAGACAAATATTATCAAAATCAAATGCAGAAGTTAAACTTCAAATAGGTGAACAATTAACTAGAGGTCTTGGAGCTGGTGGAAGTGCTGAAATAGGAGAAAAAGCAGCAGAAGAAAGCAGAGAAGAAATAGAAAAAGTATTAGAAGGTGCAAATATGGTTTTCATTACTGCAGGAATGGGTGGTGGAACAGGTACAGGTGCAGCACCAGTAGTAGCAGAAATAGCTAAATCTAAAAATATATTAACAATAGCAATAGTTACAAAACCATTTACTTTTGAAGGAAGAAAGAAAGCATTACAAGCAGAAAAAGGATTAGAAAAATTAAAATCAAATGTAGACTCACTTATAGTAGTACCAAATGATAAATTATTACAAATTATAGATAGAAAAACATCAATGAAAGATGCATTTATGATTGCAGATGATATATTAAGACAAGGTGTTCAAGGAATATCAGACTTACTTATTATATCAGGAGAAGTTAATATTGACTTTGCAGACTTAAGAAATGCGATGAAAGATAAAGGAATAGCACATTTAGGTGTTGGTAGAGCAAGTGGAGAAAATAGAGCAGAAGATGCTGCAAAACTTGCAATACAAAGTCCATTACTAGAAACTACTATAGATGGAGCAACATCAGTAATATATAATGTTACAGGTGATAAATCATTAACATTACATGAATTTGATACAGCATCACAAATTATTAATCAAGGTGCAGATCCAGATGCAACAATAATTATGGGTAGAGTAATTGATGAAACAGCAGGTGAAGATGTTATAGTAACTGTAATTGCTACAGGATTTGAAGGTGAAAGAAAAGTTCCTAAAATAGAAACAACTACACAAGAACCACAATCAACACCATTTTATGAAAGATTAAATACAAGACAAGAACCACAATCATCATCTGATGAACCTCGTATACCAGATTGGTTAAGAAAAAATGGAGGAAGTTTCTAAATTAATCTTTTGAAAAAATAAATAAACAAGGGAAATAAAAAAGATATAATTGGTATAACATAAATAGACAGATTATGATATACTATATATATCTTTTTATTTTATATATTAAATAAATAATATATGAGATAAAATAACAAAATTGGAGGGAAAATTGAAAGAAGTATTAAAAATAGAAAATCTAGTAGTAGAAGTAGATGGAAAAAGAATATTAAATGGTGTTAACCTTTGTGTTAATGAAGGGGAAATACATGTACTTATGGGAAAAAATGGTACAGGGAAATCAACACTTATGTATACAATAATGGGACATCCAGATTATAAGATTATAGAAGGAAAAATATCTTTTATGGGAACAGATATAACAGATATGGAGACATATGAAAGAGCAAGACTTCGGAATATTTTTGTCCTTCCAAAATCCAGAAGAAATAGCAGGTATAAAGACTACAGACTTTTTAAGATTTGCAAAAACAAAAATTTCTGATGAAAAAATATCAAGTATGAATTTTGCGTTAAGAGTAGCAAAAGAAATAGAAAATTTAAATATGAAAAAAGATATGCAATCAAGATATTTAAATGTAGGATTTTCAGGTGGAGAAAAGAAAAAAAATGAAATATTGCAATTAAGTATATTAAAGCCAAAACTTGCGATGTTAGATGAAGTAGATTCAGGACTTGATGTAGATGCAACAAGGGATGTTGAAGATGCAATAATGAGATATTTTGATAAAGATAAAGCAATAATAATGATTTCACATCATTCAGAAATGGTACATAGGGTAAAACCTGATTTTGTACATGTGTTATCAAATGGAAAGATAGAAAGAACAGGAGATATAACTCTAATAGAAGAAATACAAAAACATCGGATACGGAAAACAAAGATAAGAATATAAGGGAATAGAAATGAAGAAAAAAACAAATATAGAAGAACTTGATAGGGGAATATATGATATTATAGAAGATGTAGAAATATCTAAAAAGCTTGAAAAAGGACTAACAGAAGAAATAGTAAGAGAGATATCTAAAGAAAAAGATGAACCTAAATGGATGTTAGATATAAGGCTTAGAGCTTTAAAGAAGTATAATGAAACATTAAATCCAAATTGGGGTCCAGAATTAGATGGTCTTAAGATTGAAGATATAGTTACATATATAAAGCCAGATGCAAAAAAAGAAGCATCATGGGATAATGTACCAGAAGGTATAAAAAATACATTTGAAAGACTTCGGAATCCCATATGCAGAAAAAAAATATCTAGCAGGTGTAAGTGCACAGTTTGACTCTGAAGAGGTATATCATAATGTAAAAGAAATACTAACATCACAAGGTGTAATATATATGGATATGTCTGAAGCAGTTAAAAAATATCCAGAACTTGTAAGAAAATATTTTACAAAGGCAATAGATGAAAACTTACATAAATATACAGCACTTCATCTTGCAGTATGGTCTCGGAGGATCTTTTGTTTATGTACCAAAAGGAGTACATTTAGATATACCAGTACAATCATATTATAGGTTAAATGCAGCAGGTGCAGGGCAATTTGAACATACATTAATAGTTGCAGATGATGATGCGAGTATATCATATATAGAAGGATGTTCAGCACCTAAATATAATGTAGTAAACTTACATGCTGGGAGTGTTGAAATATTTGTAGGAAAGAATGCAAAGGTTAGATTTTCAACAATAGAGAACTGGTCTAAAAATATGTATAATTTAAATACTAAAAGAGCAATAGTTGAAGAAAATGGTAAAGTAGAATGGATATCTCGGATCATTTGGATCAAAAGTATCAATGTTATATCCAACATCTGTATTAGTAGGGAAAAATGCAGCAAGTGAATTTACAGGAATAACATTTGCAGGAAGTGACCAATATATTGATAATGGATGTGCAAATATACATTTGGCTGAAAATACATTTTCAGCAGTTACAACAAAAGCGATAACAAAAGGTAATGGTATAAGTGTTACAAGAAACTATGTATATATAGATGAAAAGGCAAAAGGTTCAAAATCAAACTCTGATTGTGAAAGTTTGATGCTTGATAAAGAAGCAGTGTCAGACACTATACCTATAATGACAGTTAAAACAGATGAGGCAGATTTAGGACATGAAGCAAAAATAGGTAAAATTGGTGATGAACAAATATTTTATCTTATGAGTAGAGGTCTTAGTGAGGATGAAGCAAAAGCTATGATAGTAAGAGGATTTGCAGAACCAATATCAAAAGAATTACCTATAGAATATGCAGTTGAAATGAATAATTTGATAGGATTAGAACTAGAAGGAACAAATGGATAATGAAAAAAATATATTTAAATAGGATGGAAAAAAAGACTTGGAATCATATTAATATTAATGAAAAGGTGATGACAGTTCCATATATACAATTTAAAGAAAATGAAGAGATTATAGAAAGTATAAACGATAGGATAAGAAAAATACCAAATCCAGGAAATTATACAAGAAAAGATCAAGAACATGAAAATAATAGTATAAACAATATATATGTTATAGAAAAAATAGAAGAAGCAGAGAAAAAAGTTAATTTAAAACATGGTGAGTCTGAAAAAATATTAAATAATGGAAAAAATACAGAACATAAAAGAAGATATGTTTATGGAAAAAATTTAATTCAGGAATATGGAAAAGATTATTTCTTAGATGATGAAGAAATAAATAGAATTATACAAAATTCTAATATTAATATTAGTGATGATAAAAATAAAAAAATAAAAGATCATAAATATAGAAAAAATATAGAAGAACTAATAATATCTAAAGATAAAGAGGAAAAAATAGTTGATATAATAAATGACGGAATATTATTATCAAATAGACAAATAATTTTAAGAAAAAATATATCAGCAAAATATGTATTAAATTTATGTGAAAATAAACAAAATACATATAGAGATAATAATATTATAATAAAAGCAGAAGAAAATTCAAACTTTGAAGTTGTTATTATATTTAATGAAAATAAAAGTAATTTTGCACTTGATAGTATATATGTTGAAGCAGGGAAGAATGCTAAAGTAAATTTATTATATGTATTTTTAGGAAGTGGAAATCAAATGATAAAACATGTTACAAGAGTAGAGGAAAAAGCAAAAGTTGATATAAAAGGAATATATTTACTTCGGAAAAGATAAAAAATTGGATTTCTTGTATTATGCAGATCATATAGGAAAAGAATCTATAACAACACTTCATATAGAAGGAGTGCTTTTTGAAAATGCATATAAGGATTTTAGAGGAATTATAAATTTTAGAAAAGGTACTCCAGAATCTGATGGTAGAGAAGCAGAAAATGTATTATTATTATCTAAAGATGCAAAAAGTAAGTCTTCGCCAATACTTTTATGTGCAGAAGAAAATGTAAATGGAAATCATGCTGCATCAATAGGAAAGATTGATGAAAAGAAACTATTTTATCTTCAAACAAGAGGATATAGTAAAGAAGAAGGAAAAAGAGAAGTTGTACTTTCTAAAATAGTACCATTAATATTTGAAAATGAAGAATATATGGAAGAAAATACAAAAAGTATATATTTAGATTATAAGAAAAAAATATATGAAAATATTGTAAAAAGTTTACAAGAAATTTAATGATTATATAAATATAAATTAAGAGAAGGAGAAAAGATGTTAACAGTAACAGGAGTTAGTTTAAGGTTTGGAGCAAGAGTACTTTTTGATGATGTTAATTTAAAATTTGAAAAAGGAAATTGCTATGGAGTTATTGGTGCAAATGGTGCAGGTAAATCAACATTCTTAAAGATATTATCTCGGTGAAATAGAAGCAAATAAAGGAGAGGTATCTATAACTAAAGGTGAAAGAATATCAGTACTTGGACAAGATCACTATGCATATGAAGACTATAGGATAATAGATGTGGTAATAATGGGAAATACTGAACTTTACCAAATAATGCAAGAAAAAGATGAAATATATTCAAAACCAGAATTTACAGAAAAAGATGGGATGATAGCGGCAAAACTTGAAGAAAGATTTGCAGAACTTGATCGGTTGGAATGCAGAAACAGATGCAATAAAAATGTTAGTAGAGCTTGGGATAAATGAAAAAAAATTATACCGGAAATATGTCAGAGTTAGAAGGTAAAGATAAAGTTAAAGTACTTTTAGCAAAAGCACTTTTCCGGAAATCCAGATGTACTTCTATTAGATGAACCAACAAATGACCTTGATATAAGAGCAATAGAATGGTTACAAGATTTCTTAATTGATTATGAAAATACTGTTATAGTAGTATCACATGATAGATATTTTTTAAACACAGTTTGCACAAATATTGTGGATGTAGATTATGGTAAAATAAAAATATATCCAGGAAACTATGATTTCTGGTATCAATCAAACCAACTTATACAAAAACAAATGAAAGAATCAAATAAGAAGAAAGAAGAAAAAATAAAAGAATTAAAAGATTTTATTGCAAGATTTGGTGCATCACAAAGATCAAAACAAGCAACATCTAGAAAGAAGACATTAGAAAAGATACAATTAGATGAAATAGTAGCATCAAATAGGAGATATCCATATATTGATTTTTCGAAAGAAAGACAAGTAGGTAAAGAGGTTATAAAAGTCAGTCATATATGGAAAGAAAATGGAGAAGCAAGTATAAGAGATTTAACATTTGATATAAAAGTAGGAGATAAAGTCTTAGTGCTTGCAGAAAATGAAAATAAAATAACAACACTTTTTAATATTTTAGCAAAAGAAGTAGAACCTGATAAAGGTTATGTAGAATATGGACAAACAATAACAACATCATATTTGCCAAAAGATAATAATGAATATTTTAAAGATAAAGATGAAAACTTGGTAGATTGGCTTAGAAAATATTCAAAAGATCCAGATGAAACGTATTTAAGAGGATTTTTAGGAAGAATGTTATTTTCAGGAGAAGAAGCATTAAAAAAGGCAAATGTGTTATCAGGTGGAGAAAAGGTTAGATGTATGTTATCAAGACTTATGTTATCTGGTGCAAATGTGTTAATACTTGATGAACCAACAAACCATTTAGATATGGAAAGTATAACAGCATTAAATAATGCACTTATAAAATTTGATGGGGTTATAATATTTACATCACATGATCATGAGCTTGCAGAAACTGTAGCAAATAAGATTATAGATATAACTGGAGATAAGGTTATAATAAGAGAATGTGGATATAATGAATATATAGAATCAAAGGAAAAATAGGAGATAAATAATGAAAGTAGCAGTAATATATTGGAGTGCAACAGGAAATACAAAGATAATGGCAGAAGCAATAGCAGAAGGAGTAAATGAAAAAGGTGGAAATGCAGAGATCTTCTATGTATCAGATTTTGAAGGAAATATAGAAGATTATGATTTAATAGCACTAGGATGTCCAGCAATGGGAGCAGAAGAGCTAGAAGAATATGAATTCAGACCATTTTTTGATATGGAAAAGGAAAAATTAAAGACAAGAAATGTAGTACTTTTTGGATCATATGATTGGGGAAATGGTGAATGGATGGAATCTTGGAAAGAAGAATGTATTGAAAATGGAATAAATGTTACTAAAACATATATTGCAAATAATACACCAGAACAAGAACAAATAGAAGAATTAAAACACTTAATTATAGAATAAAATTATGTAATAACTCTTGATATTTAATATCGGGAGTTATTTTATATTTGATAAGTATTAAAAAATATGTTATTATGTATACATAAGTTGTTTACAAATTATTTAGAGATCAACTGATTTTTAGAAAGAAGGTGAATAAAATGGCAAGAATACTGGAAATTGTAGTATATATCTTATTCGCAATATTATCGTTTCATAAGTTTTTTAATGATTATATTGATGTGGAAAAAGAATATCGATATAAGATAGCAATTTATATAGCGATATTCTTTTATTTAATCTTTGAAAAATATGGCCATAATATTACATATGTTGTGATAATAGGTGTGTTTACATTCATTCCATCAATTGTGCAAAATTTCAGTAACAGTGATGAAGATGAGGATGAGGATGAGTCAAGAAATGCATTAGAAGTTATGATTACAACTTGTAATGGCTTGGTAATTCTAATTAAATTTGGAATTATTCCGTTATTTGCAGGCTAATGAAAATGAGAATAAAGGAGTTGATTTAGATGTTATTTAATACAGTTATTGGGATGGTGATTATTGCGCTTATGTATAAATTGTATGAAGGTAATCTGCGAATAAAAAATGTTTTTATAAAAGACATTGTTGAAAAATATAGAATAAATTGTGTTTATACAATAATATTTTATATTGTCGTAATGATAGCCCTAATTACTTATGATAGAATAATAATAGATATGAAACTTACATTTATTATTATCTGTTATTTAATATATTTAATTACAAATATATTAAATTATAAGTCAGATGCTTCAGGATTTGCAGAAGAAATATCTAGAAGTCTAGAGATCACAATATTCACAATGAATATTATAATTATCGTGATTAAATATGTAATTTGGGTATAGATTTTAATGGGAAGTGATTTAAATGATGGGAGACACAGTTACAAGAGAAACACTCTTTTTGTATGAAGTCTCAATGATATTTTGGGGCTTGAATATTTGTTCGTTATTGTTGCTATTTAAAGGAAATCTGGAATCATGGGCTTATCCCATTTTTACGGGGTTTCTGAATACATTGAGTCTTATTGGAAATGCATTGTATTTTTCTGCAACAAAATACAATTTTCAATATGATGTGTATGTTGTAATACTATTTATCTTAAACATCTATATTGTATTTTTGTATGAAACAGTGGGAGGAAGAAAGTTCTTGAAAACACGAAATGTATTAATAATTGTTGTGTTTATCACAATATTCTTAAGAATATTGGGGATTACACCATTGAATAGTGTACTAATTTCAATTTTAGATATTTTTAGTTAAAATAGCCGGCATAAATTGCCGGTTATTTTTTATCTTTAAATATGGTATAATTTATAACATAAAATCAAAGATAAAATAAAAAATGAGGTGAATGTGGGATATAATGTAAAAGAGATAAGAAAAGATTTTGAACAATTAAAAGAAGGAAATATATATTTAGATACGGCTGCAACTGCATTAAAGCCAAATGTTGTTATAAATGCAATAAAAGAATATTATATAAAATTTAATGGAAATTCACATAGTAAAATGAGCATATATGGTGATAAAACAAGTGAATTAATTGAAAATACGAGAAATATTGTAGCAAGATATATAAACAGTGATAAGAGAAATATAATATTTACAAAATCAGCAACAGAAAGTTTAAATACATGTATTTTTGGGATAGAGGATGAAATTAGTGAAAAAGATGAGATATTATTAAGTATATTAGAACATCATGCAAATATAGTACCATATCAAATATTATCTAAAGAAAAAAATACCAAAATTAAATATGTATATTTAAAAGAAGATTATAGTTTTGATTATAATGATTTTGAAAAAAAAATAAATTATAATACTAAGATTATAGGTATAACAATGCAAAGCAATGTTACAGGTGAAGAGATTGATATAGAAAAGATATGTGATATTGTAAAAAAAAGAACTAAAGAACTTAATATTGAAACACCATATTTAATAATAGATGCTTCACAAGGAATAACACATAAGAAAATAAACGTAAGAAAATTAGATACAATATATGCGTTAGTATTCTCAGGACATAAAATATATGGGCCACAAGGAGTTCGGAATATTATATATATCAGATAAGAATATAAATGAAGTAAAACCTAGAAATTTTGGCGGAGATATGATTGAAGTTGTTTTAGAAAATGAATTTAAATTTAAAGAATATAATGAAAAGTTTGAAGGTGGAACATTAAATGCAGAAGGTATTTATGGGCTTCGGAAAAGCAATTGAATATGTAGAAAGCATAGGAGTAGAAAATATTGAAAAACACCTAAAAGAACTTACAAAATATACAATTAATATTTTAAAAGAAAAAATTAAAGATATAAAAATATATAGTACTGAAAATACATGTGGAATAATATCATTTACAATAGATAATATACATTCACATGATATAATTAGTATATTAAATTTAGAAAATATATCAGTAAGAGCAGGACATCATTGTGCAATGCCATTACATAGATATATTGATGAAGTATCAACATTAAGATTAAGTTTTGGTATATATACAACAAATGAAGAAATTGATTATGTTGTTGAAAAATTAGTTGGAATAGGAGAAATGTTTAATGGGAATATCTAAAGAAGAAATGATGGATATATATAAACAGGTGATAATAGAAAATACAAAAGAAAAAGAACATAAAAAAATTATAGAAGGAATATCTAAAGAAGGAATAAATCCAAGTTGTGGTGATGAACTTAAAATATATGTTAAGATAGATAGAAAAAAAGAAAAAATAGAAGAGATAAGCTTTATAGGAAGAGGATGTGCAATATCAGAAGCCTCAGCAAATATAATGGCTGAAATACTTAAAGGTAAAACAAAAAAAGAGGCAAAAAAGATAATAAATACATTTTTTGATATGATAAAGTTAAATGAAACAGATGATGAAAAACTTATGGAAATATTAGGTGATGCATATGCATTTAAAAATATTTCATATATGCCATCAAGAGTTAAATGTGCATTTTTAGGATGGAAAACACTTGAAAAAATATTAGAGGAATTGAACTAAGAGAATAAGTTAAAATGATATATATTTTTGAAGAAAATATAGAATGTTTAAAAGCAGTGTAAATTTACACTGCTTTTAAATTTGTTTAATAGGGATAATCAATTCTTCTAGCCTTTGTTTTTTGTTGAGGCTCAAAAAATCTATTTTCAAATGTTGTTACACTTATCTTACAAGATTGAAAATAAGTGTTTTTTTCAGAGAAACTAATGGTTTCTCTTTTTCTTAACAATATATCGAACTTTGCTTTATCAAATATTGTTATTTGCGGTAAACAGTTACTATATGTAACCATATAATAAATTGGTTTACCATAAAACTTACCATCAAATAGAGTAATAGTTTCTTGGATTTGGATTTTCATTGTCATTTTAACCCCTACCTTTCTATTTATATTTAATTCTATTTATAATTAAATTAATTTGAATTTTGTGAAATATTATAATAAATGTAATTATGATAAATATATTTATTAATTTATCCCACCTTGTACTTTAATTATACATCATATTCAGAAAAAAATCTAATTTATATATTTATATATATATATATTAGTAAATTTAAAATATAATTGCAGGTTTTTAACCTTAAACTGCAATAAGTCGT
>ERZ772974.1894-NODE-1894-length-13221-cov-13.642792_pt1 | contig 13221 bp, 7 predicted proteins | sample MGYA00580671_ERZ772974 | MGnify/ENA primary metagenome ERZ772974 (study PRJEB29015, sample SAMEA2738065) | human oral metagenome | biome: human oral; feature: human-associated habitat; material: saliva | place: China | collected 2218 ... | reverse complement strand
GGTGGGCTAACATTCACTTGAATACGGATAATATTCATGTGCATTTTGGTTTATCTGAAGTTGAATCTGCAAGAGAAAAAATTTTCTATCGACCTCGTGGACGAATGGAGTACAGAGGGAACTTTTCCCAAAAAACCATTGAGCGTTTTAAAAGTGATGTTTTTCATGGCCTGTTAAATGAACAGACTAGAGGAATGATTGTTAGAAGAGAACAAATTTTGGCCAATATCAGAAGTGAGTTGATCAATTCTGTCTTTAGAGATCAGAAGGTTCGTTCTTCGGCTGAAAAAAATTTTTTGGAGCAGGCTTACAACCATTTGCCAATGGATAAAAAATGGCGTTATGGATCAAATGCAAGAGATTTTGCAGTCAGTAAATTCTTCATCGACCGCTATCTGGATTCCTATTTAGAAAATGATGGGAAAGAGCTCTATCAAGAATTTCTGAAAGAAACGAAGGACTTCCTAGAAACTTATAGAGGAGCTTATTCAGCTGAAAAAAAATCAACCTACGAAAAGATTCGGAAAGTTGATGGTCGTTTTGAGAAAACACAACAGGAAGCTGCAGGCTATCATCTACAGCAATTAATAGCGAATCGAGAGAAGGAGTTGAGAGAACGACTAGCAAATAGAATCTTGCACCTATTTCATGAGAATGCTCCTGAAATAGCTGATTTTCGCCTGGAAAAAAATTTGGCCAATTTCTCAGTAAAGAATCAACAAATGATTTTAGAACAGGATCCCAATGCAAGTGTTATCAAAACACTAGATGCCTGGAAAAAACTGGGTTATGAGTTGAAAGATGGGGCAAAACCTATTGAAATTACAAAACCAGTCTATACTACTTATGATAAACACGGAACAGGTTTGGGACGTCCTGAATATGTTACGGAATTAGTTTATGATGTGAGTCAGATGAAAGAAGACTTACTACAGAAGCAACTTAGTTTAAGAGACTTGTCGCTATTTTCTTCAGCTGATTTGAAAGAACTTGTAGAAGCAGCTAAAAAGAAAAGTGATCGATCATTAAAAGATCGACAAGAGCTGGGAAGATTTCGCTATGCTTTAAAATTGAGTTTATTGGAGGAAAAACAGAGTAGTTTATTAGTTCGTAAAACTCTTTTTGATCAAATCCAACCACTTGAATCGGATAAGCCATTTGTTGAATTGAAAAAGAAAGAAATTCAACAAAGACTGAAGCTGACTGAATTGCAACTGACTCCAAATTATAAACTAGGTGAAGCAGACCAATCTCTAAAACAATCTCTTGCTAACCAGTTTGAAGATAGTGTTTCCTTTTCAGTAGAAAAGGCTGATTCGTTAGCAATTCAAGCACCTATTAAACGTCTGAAGGGTGAATTAGAGGCAGTTCAACCTCTCCAAGATGAAGGAGTGCTGACTATTCTAAAGGGCTATCCTGTTACGAAAGATAGCTATATAGAAGAGCTACAGACCCATATCTCAATTTTTCAGCTGAAACATCAGATTCACAGTCGAAACAAGGAAATTTCACAAACGACTGATCAAGCGACTATTCAAAAATTAAAACAGGAGAATGCGAAAGGATTTTCTGAACTCAAATCACTCTATCAAAAAATATTGCCAGAGGAAGAAAGCAATCAGAAAAGTCAGTTAGCTCAAGCTGTTTCACATAAAATGCAAGAAAGGAAGAACCTGCAAAGAAAAAACGTCCAACAATCCCAAGGTAAAGCAATCATCAATACAGATTTCATGAGAAATTTGACCAATTCTCTTCAAAGGGCCCAACGTGCAAATAAAAAAGCCCTCATGGAACGTGAGAGAAGTGATGAGAGACAAGAACTTGAGGAAAAAGGACAAAGTATATAAAGAGAGGTGCTTGGAGCTAAATAAAAACCGTGAAAAATCACGGTTTTTTTACAATTCATTATCTGCTTTCATTTCTGCCAAAACCGAAGTAGTCAAAACTTTTTCTGCAAGATTTGGTAATTGCCTGCGTCTATCCATGACTGAACCCTCATGGCGACTTCAAGGCTCAGCTTGTTAAAATCCTTTTTCCCGTTTCTCAAGAGAGAGATCGAACTCTCTTGGATTCCAATTTCTTTAGCCAAACGATAGGCTGAGACAGCCTTATTCATCAAGACTGCCTCAACTTGTGATGTGTCAATGAGCATATGCCACCCCGCTATCTACATGCACGATCCATAGATATTTTTTTAATCATTCAATTCCTCAAGCATCTCTTCCAAAGTTTCATCCCACCCATCATATCCTGATGGGTTGTTGAAGAAATCGTAATCCCAATCATCATCCACTACCGCCTTAGCTTGAAGTGGAACTCTGAATTGTGTGTAACCATGATGCAGTTGATTAGGACCACAGTATAAATTGTCATCTTCATCTAGGTAGGCGTACAGACACAATTTATTTAAATCGTCAGCCCACTCAACGAGTTCATCCAAGTATTCGCTGTAGTATTTGTTGAGTTGTTCTTTAGTAATCATGATGTTTTACCTGAGTTCTTTTGAACTCCCTTTCCTTATCTTTATATAGTATATCATTTTACTTTACGTTCGTCAAGTATTTTAATAGAAATAATTGCTTTTTTTTATTTCTGAAACTAGTTTCAAACTGAAAATTTGCTCAAATCGAACCCTCTTTTGTTTAAATTGTTTGCTTATAGATATGCCTCATTTTTGAAATTATATTGTCCCTTTAACTGTGATTTTTCGATTATTACATAGAATAGAAGGATAAAAAGAGAAAGGAGTAGAAAAAATGAAGCTATTATTTCCAGATGTCGCAGTTGAAGACTTTGATTTCTCAGCCGAATGGTTAATTACGGCAATAAATGTCGATAACAAGCAAGTGCATTTTGAGGGTCAAGGAAGAAATTCTGATTTAGAAATGGTTCTAGATTTTAAGGAAAATTCTGAGCTATTTGAATCTTTTTCAGTAGGGGAATTGGTTCACTTAGATCCAGAAACATTTCTACAAGCAGAGAAAGAGCCGTACAAACCACAGTATGAAGGATTTTAAGGAGATTTTATATGACAGAACAAGAATCAAGACGTGGGAAAAGTCGTAGAGAACGTGTTGAATTTGCACGTTCTAGAGATATTTTGGATGTTGCAAACGAGCTTCAGATGGAGCTGGTTCGATCTGGACGAGACTATCGATGGAAAGAACATGATAGCCTAGTTATTTCACCTGATAAAAATTTATGGAAATGGTTTTCTAGAAATACAGGTGGTGATGCGATTTCTTTGGTTGAGACAATAAAGGAAGTAGATTTTAACCAATCTGTAGATTTCTTAAATGATGGAAATTTTAAAGAGTTTCAAATGGTTGAACGGCCTCAAGAGGATTTTAAATACTATCTTGAGAAATACGAGCAGCCGTTATCAGCTGGACGAGACTACTTACGAAATCAACGTGGGCTATCCGATGAAACGATTGATTATTTTTTGGAACAGGGTGTTTTAGCCCAAGCTAATGCCAAACTTGACTACTTTGCGGAAGGTAATAGCGGAAATTCAACAAATGCGATTGAGCCAGTTATTGTATTCAAGTCCCTTTCTTCTTCAGGTGAAGTTGTTGGAGCCTCTTTACAAGGAATACAGGAGAATTGGGAGAAGTGGCCAAAACATGGATATGCTAAAGTGATTATGAAAAACTCCGATCCTATGACTGGTATTCATGTTGATATTGGCAGTCCAAAACGATTGATTTTTACTGAGAGTCCAATTGATTTAATGTCCTACTATGAATTGCACAAAGATAGTCTTCAGGACGTCAGATTAGTTTCTATGGATGGTTTGAAAGAATCGACTATTGGCCGTCATCTATCTCAAATTCAAGCTGAAATTTCAGGAAAACCACTAAGATGGACACCTGAACAAATGGCAGACGGGCTTCAAGTAGCTATTGATCATCACTTTTTTGAAGATGGGAAAAATGCGGATTTAATCACCCTAGCTTTAGATAATGATAAAGCAGGTAGAACATTCATTCAAGAATTGGAAGAAAAAGGAGCTGTTATCAATTCGGATCTACCAGAACTAAGACCAGGGCAAGATAAAACGGACTGGAATGATGTTCTAAAGAATCAACAGGAAGAAAAATCTGATAGTCGAAAATCAGAATTTGAAGAAAAGGCTGAAGCAACTTTATCAGAATCAAGTCCCTTTCCTGATACCAGCCACCTTTCTCCTGAAGATGCAACATGGTTGAAGGAAAATTGGAATAATATTTCTTTTTCTGTTCAGTCAACTAGACCCTCTGAAACAGATCCGACTACGAAAGAAAAACATATTCCAGACAATCAAGAATCTATTGCCAATACAGAGGAGAATGCTGGAAGAACGATGAGCTACGAAGAGGTGAAACGGGAAAACGAAGCCTTAACTAAGAAATTAAATAATCAGATTCAATCTGGAGAATTATCAATCGAATTTGCGCCAGATTTCTATCTGTATGATGTCTTTGCGAAGTTGGGGAATAGCCATCCTACAAAATATCTCAATGATAAGCGAATGGAAGTGCTGTCTCCTATTCATTCACTTTTAAGCTCTATTGATGATCGAACGGTTGATTTATACAAGACAAAAGGGACTCCTGAACAGGATTCCTTGTATCAAGCATTGAAACCTCATCAGAGAGCTTTGGGAGTAGATATTTCAACCCAGTTTATTGGTGAACTTGCAATAGCAGCCTACAATACCAACAAGCAGATAGAAAGCCTTTCAAGTGACAGTTTTGGCGTCTATTTTGGTGAAAGAACCCTTGATAATCTATCACAATCGGTTGAGCGAATGTTGGAGTATCCATTGATTGAATCAGGAACAAGAGACTTTTCCTATGGGTTTGTGGTAACACCAAACACATTGTTCCACTATCTGGAAGAACAAGAGGGAGAAGTGGTTTTAAATCGAGAATTATTGGATAACTTGATGTCACGTCTTGATACTCAGCCTATTAAGATAAAGGAAGTCTCAGAAGAAAAAGAAAAGTCTCTTGATAATAATCAAGAGACTAACACTGGGGGCGAACTATTGAATCGCAATTCCAGTTTTTTAGGAGTGGAAACTCCAGGGACAGCACCGCAGCCCGTTGAGAAAAATTCTCAACCTGATTTTCCTGCCAATGTTCATCTTCATTTTACCATCGATGAGAATCGAATGTCAAATAAAATATTCAAAAAAAACATGCGGACGTTAAATTTATACGCAAATGCAATGAGAGACTCGGCTCAATGGTATCTAAAAGAAATGTCAGGGACAAGTATCCATTATGTTTATAAGAATCCAGAAGAAAAGCAATTCCAAATTCTAAATGTTAAATTTGATAAGAAAAATTGGATGCACTTAACTGGAGTAACACCTGTATATAATGAGTGGGTAGAACATTTGTCTGAGTCATTTGTTGAAGATGTTGCAGCTGGAAAAGGGCATTTCAAAGATTTAAAATTTGCGCAGGGAATGTCGGATAAACTAAAAGTTTTGAACTTATTACCTGAGGTGATAGAGTCAGACTCCTTTGTGTTTAACGATCTTTCATCTGTAAAGAAATTTAATAATCTGGATCTTTCAAAAGCAATTAGACCAGAAGATACTGATTTGTTATTGTTATTCAAAGAAAAGGAATTTACTCATGTCCCTGCATCTTTAATGAGAGTGAAGGGTGATTTAAGTAAACAACTGAAAGATATAGATACTGGCACAATTCTAGGTGTCTATAGAGAAAGAGATGGTCACATTGAGCAACTGTCAATTAATGAGGAATATGTTAAAGATGGTGGCGAGGAAATGTTATCTGTCTTAAAAAATAAACAGTATGAGGAGGTTTCTGAAGAGCCTGAACCACCAGCTCCAGAGGGCACACTGAATAAAACCTCACTTGATTCAGCTACCTTTACTCAAGTCTTAGATACTGTCTATAATTTAGGTGTGCCAGATGATATCTCAAAAACGCCAGAAGAATTTCATCAGGCTTGGAATCAATATCTTGACTATGCGAAGAAACACAATGATAAATTTGATCAGATTGTTGCTGCAGCTGGGAAAGATCATCTCCTAGATACAAATTCAGATTTTTATAAAGAATGGCAACAAGACCATATTTATAAGGAAAACTACCATGTACGTCTCCAATGGTCTGAGGATCGCCCAGGTGGGCCGAAATTGCCCTTTAAAGAGACCGAGCTGATATCTTATCAAGATTTTGCAACAGAGCTATATAAGGCCAATCAGGACTTTTATCCAATTCATCAAGAAGGAATGAAACAAGTAACTGCAGGCAATACTGAAGGCTATATCCCTCCTACCAAAATTAAGTTTGATGTCTATGCTCCAGGTGGTGAAGTGATTAAGGAGGGAATTCGTTATGATATTGGAGATGAGACTACACCAATTTCACAAATGCTAGGGTTAGGATATCGTCGACTCAACGGTCAATCTGAACTAGCATCGATGGATGAAGAAATTCTTTCTCAGCTGGAAAATAGAGTGGTGAATAAGGAAATTTCCCAGGAAGCAAATGAATCGTCTCGATTGATAGAAGAAGGAGAAGGTCAAACTCCTGATACAAGAAAAACGGTAGCTTTTCAATCTTCCAAGCAAGAAACTAAAACTAATTTGCTTCAGCGTGTAGAGGAGATTCTGAAAGAGGAACCTATTTCGGATTTGGAGACCCCTGAAGTAAACTCAACTAGCATTGATTATGCTGCTTTAACGCCTCATGAGTTGAGTGAGGTTGCTTTTCAAAAAGTGAGAGAGTACACAGAAACACCAGAACGGTTAGAAGAGTATCTGAATTTTATGAGTAAGTTTCCAGAACTCTCACCTAGAAATGTAGCGTTGATTCAGGAACAGTGGCCAGGAGCGAATGCAGTCGCAACCTATAATCAATGGCAATCGATGGGGGAAGTTCTTGGGATTACTTCAGATCAGGTATTTGAAACTAGAAATACCTATACCAATAAAAAAACAGGTCGAACAAAAGAAGTTGTCCATAACAATCTTTCAGTTAAAACAGGAGAAAAATCACATATTACCTTGTTTAGACCTATGATGGTTGAAATGATTCCTGTATTGGATGAAAATGGGAACCAGGTAAAAAACGGAAAAGGCAATCCAAAATATAAAAGACTTTCTGAAGCAACACCTGAAGAAAAAGCTTTAAAGAAAGAAGGAAAGTTAAAATCTCGCTTCTTCCAGGAAAGAGATTCAAATACAGGCTTAGCTAAATTCGCTACGTATAAAGTATTTGAGTTGTCTCAAACAACCTTGAAGCCTGAATTTTATCCAAAAGCGATGCCAAATCGTCATTATGATTTTAATATGGATCATGTTCGTACTAAAGAAGTGCTAGAAGGACTTTCAGACTATGCTAAGAATATTGGGGTAACAATCTATCAAGACGATGCAAAAGAGTTGAGGAGTGCGAAGGGAGCTTTTTATCCAGATGAACAAAAAATACTTTTGAATCCAGATAATACTCCTGGAGAAGTCGTTGCAACCACCATTCATGAGTTGGCGCATGCTAGTCTACATAATCCTAAACTTGCTAACTCGTATAAGGAGGATATCTCAAAAGATCGTAGAGAACTTGAAGCTGAGATGACAAGTTATCTCGTTTCTAAGCATTTTGGGTTAGATACCTCTGAGAAAGCCATTCGCTATATGGCAATTTGGACTGATAATTTGACCTCTCTTGACGATCAACAACTAGCGCAATCTATGAAACGGATTCATGGAACAGTATCTAAGATTGTAAAAAGTGTTGAACAACATACAAAGCCTTACCAGTTAAACAGACAGGTGGTACAAAATCAAAATTTTATCCAAAGCCCAAAGAAGGGGCTTAAAGTCTAGAAAGAGTGCTCTTTAAGAGCCTCTTTTTGTGTATAAAGTTATATAACTTTTTGTGCTGTTTTTTGATATCAACTCACTCTATTCTTTGTCGATGTCCCTTTACAAAAGATTTTTTAATTATAGCTTACAATGACAGAAAATGAAGTAGAAGGAGAATGATATGGTTATAGTTATTCTGGCTGAAAAAGAGAAACAGGCAGAAGCTTATGCTACAGCTTTGGGAGAATTTAGTAAAAAGAAAGGTGTCTATGCCATCAGGCAGTCACTCTATTTTCCAGCTGAAGTACATGTGGTGGCTGCTGAAGGGCACCTATTTGAATACAGCGAACCAGACAACTGGTCACTTGATAAATTACCTCTTACAAATGTTTCATTTAAGCAACATCTGAAAGAGGACAAGGGTTCCAGAGAAAAATTTAAGAGAATCTATGATGAAGTGGTAGCAGCGGATCAAGTGATTATTGGGACGGATGCTGATAGAGAAGGAGAGCGTATTGCGTACTCTATTTTATCGCACATACCAGGAGGCAAGGAGAAAATTTGGAAACGGCTTTGGGCAAGCTCCATGACGAAGAAAGCTCTTCAAAAAGCTTTTCAGGAATTAAAGGAACCTTCAGAAACCTACAATTACTATTTAGAAGCTGAAGCACGTGCACAAAGTGATTGGTTGGTAGGAATGAACTTATCACCTCTTGCAACGATTGATCTTCAAGCAAGAGGACAACTCCCTCGAACAAAAGGTAGCCATCTATCGGTTGGTCGAGTTCAAACACCAGCGGTCAGACTAGTTTGTGAGAATGATTTAGAGATTCGCAACTTTACTCCAGAAAAATATTGGAAACTTCAGCTGGAGGATAAGGAAAATGGGGTATTCTTTACGACCAAAGATAAAACTAAAGATAGTGAAGCTATTTTAGCCTCTTCAAGGGGATTATCAGCCACCTCTATTATTTCTTCAGTTGAGGTAGAAAAACATCAGAAATCAGCTCCACAACTATTTACCTTGTCAGCATTACAAAGTTTTGCAGCAAGTGCCTGGAAATTTGACTCAGATAAAACTGAGAGCATTGTTGAGGGACTGTACTTGGAAGGTTTTCTCTCCTATCCACGACCAGACTCAGAATACATCAGTCATTTTGAATTTGATGATTTAAAAGAAAATCTATTTGCCTATCAAAAAGCTATTAATTGTCATTTTCAGCCAGCGTTTTTGGAGCCTAGAGAAGATTACGTCAATGATGAAAAAGTGTCTGGTACGAGCCACTCAGCCTTGATTCCGACTGAAAGAATTCCAAACCTTTCAAATTTAAAAACTGACCAACGACTGATTTATGAAGCAGTTGTGAAGCAAGCAATCTTGATGTTTGCGGATGATTGTTATTATTCAACCAAAACAATTGAAGTAGAAAATAATGGTTTTGTTTTTAAAACAAAGGGTAGAACGCTTCATAAGTTGGGATGGGCTGAATGGAGTTCACGAAAGGTAAGAGGTCCTGTTGAAGTTCCTGATTATCAAGTGGGAGATAAAATTGATACGCAGGTTCATATTTTAGGGGGTGAAACAAAACCACCTAAAAGACTAACTGAAAGCCAATTGATTGGCCAAATATTTCCTAAATATGGCTTGGGAACACAAGCCACTAGAGGAGAAATCATTAAAAAAATTCAGAGTAAGGGCTATGTTGTCAAAGATAAAAAAACAGGTCAACTAACTCCTACCAACAAGGCCTATCTACTTATCAATTATCTCTATGACAATGAATTCTCTGATCCAGAGACAACAGGAGGCTGGGAAATGTTTCTATCTCAGATTGGAGAGGGGACAATCAATCCACGAGAATTTGTGGATGCGATAAAAGATAAGCTCACTCTTCAAATCAAGGAAGTAAAAGAAAGAGGTGATTAGGTGTGACTACTGAAGAAAAGAAAAAAACACCCTATTTAGATCGTTATACAGATAATTTGACAGAAAAAGTTTCAAAAAAAGCAGAAGATTATCAGGTGTATGGACGTGATAAAGAAATAGAAGCTGTTCAGACGACTCTTCTCAGACGAACCAAGAATAATCCTATTTTGGTAGGAGAAGCTGGAGTTGGAAAAACAGCTATTGTTGAAGGATTTGCTTTAGCCATTTTAAGAAACCAGGTATCTCCCAAATTAAAAAACTTGACCGTGCGCTCTCTGGAACTATCTAGTTTAATGTCAGATGAGGATGGAGGATTTATTGTTAAGTTTAAAAAAATTATTGAGGAGATGGTAGAAACCAAAGGAGAGAATCTTCTCTTTATTGATGAATTTCATACTATTGTTGGTGCTGGTGGTTCAGATAAGGGCGCTTTGGATGCTGGAAATATTATTAAACCAGTTTTGTCACGTGGTGAGATGCAATTGATTGGCGCAACTACTTTAGATGAATTTCATGAATATATTGAAACGGACCGAGCGCTTGAGCGAAGGATGCAGCCAATTAGGGTTTCTGAACCAACAACTACTCAAGCGATTGAAATTCTTGAGCAAGCTAAAACTATTTACGAAAATTTTCACCAGGTGTCTATTAGCTCTGATGCTGTAAAGCAAGCTGTACTTCTATCCGTCCGCTACATACCTGATCAATTTTTACCTGATAAAGCCTTTGACTTAATAGATGAAGCTGCGACAATTTGTTCTACAAATGGATTAGGCCATGTCAGGAAGCAAGAAATTGCAGAGGTGCTGAAAAATAAAACAGGTATTCCTGTCACGACGATTTTGAAAGGTAACAAGGAAAGACTAGATGGTTTAAAAGAAAAGCTGTCACGACGTGTTAAAGGCCAAGATGAGGCTGTAGAGGCTGTTGTGAATGCTATAACTGTTGCCCAAGCTGGTTTACAGGATCAAAGAAAGCCCTTGTCTTCCTTCATGTTTCTAGGAACTTCTGGAGTTGGAAAAACCGAGCTTGCCCTGGCATTGGCAGAGGGGATGTTCGATGATGAGGAGGCAATCATTCGTTTTGATATGTCTGAGTATAAGCAAAAAGGAGATATTACAAAACTGATTGGCGATCGTCAAACTAGAACGAAAGGTCAATTGACTGAGAAGGTTAAACAAAAACCTTATAGCGTTATCCTGATTGATGAAGTTGAGAAAGCACACTCAGAAGTTGTAGATTTATTTTTGCAGGTGCTTGATGCAGGACGTTTGACTGATTCAACTGGAAGGCAAGTGAGTTTTAAGAATACGATTGTCATTATTACTACGAATATTGGTTCTCAAAAAATTATTAATCAGTATGAATTGAAAGGGAATTTTAAGAAACTAACAGATAGGGACAAAGTACAGTTTGAAAAGAGCATGACGTTGGAGTTGGAAACTAGATTTCGACCAGAATTTCTCAATCGAATTGAATATAAATTGATTTTCAACATGTTAGACGAGGAAGTGAATAAGGAAATTATTGTCAAACAGCTATCAGAAATCGAAGAAAGAATGAAGAATCAACAGTTGACTCTTTCTTATGAAGAAAGTTTGGTTACTTATTTATTGGATGTAGGAACAAATATAAAGGATGGGGCACGGCCACTGGAAAGAGTGATTAAACATAAGGTTCTACCTTTAATTTCTAAAGAGTTTCTGAACTTATCTGATCGCACTCAAAAGTATCATTTCCATCTTTGGGTAGAAGGTGATGCGCCAGATGAGCATCACCGTGAAGATAAAAGAGAAATATTGTTCGATGTCGAAGCTGAAAAGACGTCATTTGGGGAAGCATTATTTTCTTAAAACTCACCTTAAAAAAATGATTGTCCCTTTAAAAAATTTTTTTCAATTATCTATTATACTAACGTTGTCAAAAAAACAAAGGAGGATTTCTATGAAAAATTATTTGACAAGACAACTTCAGCAAGTAAAAACAAAATCACAGATGTTTTTATTGAGCCTTTCCCTGTTCCTAACAGGATCTACAGTCTATGCGGACGATCCATTTGCTAAGTCGGATAACTTGGCGAAACAAGGAATTACAAAAGTTCAGCTGGTCAGTATTGGACTATTTGGACTAGCTACCGTTGTCACTTCGCTCATTTATGCGTTTGGTGGACGAGAGTTAAAAGCCTCAATGAAAAAACATTGGGTCTCAATCGCAGTTGCAATTATTGGTGTTTCTGCAGGTCCAAGTATCGTTGAATGGGCTTTTGATTTCGTGAGAAATTAAGGGGGGATATATGGCTTTTCCACTCTTTAATAAAGGTCGCTGTACGATTACAGATGATCTATTTTTAGAAATCACCTGGGAAGATGGAAAAGGCCCAGAGGATGATCGTGAGTTGCTTGCTATCATTGAAGTATTGGATCATAGTTCTGGTTATTCTCAGAGGATTTCAAAAAATTTCCCCTACCTAACATTTCAACAGGCCGAGTTGTTATTTAGAGAGTTGAAACAGATGTATGGTCAGTTTCAGCTGAAAAAAGTAGCAATCGCCCATCTGGAAGGGAAAAGCGTGGTGACAGAAGGAGAGGTTTACGCTAGTCCCTTCCTCATTACAGAAGACTATGAAAACCTCTTGCTTCCCCTCATTCAAGCGATACTAACTCGCTCTGAATTTGCGAATTACAGCTATTTAGAAAAAAGGGAGTATTTTGAGAACCAGATTTATCCTGTATATAAACAAAGTATGGGATTGTCCGATTCTTCTCTTCCTCTTTTTCCAGCTGAAGGTGAGACGGCGGTTTTTTCACAACCAAATCGTCCGTCACATAATCTAAAAGTAGGAGGTCAAACAGCTGTTGTCCCTCCTATAACTCAAAAGCAGTCAGTTTCTCTGAAGAAAATTTATCTATTTTTAGGTTTTTTAGGAGTGCTTGCAGTAGTAAATATCGTTGGTGTATTTTTTGCTTTCGCTCAACTATCAAGCCAGTCTGAAAAAGTAAATTTCTTATATCAGGAACAAAAAAATACTCAATTTATCATTTCAACGAAAAATGAAGTTGATGTATTTAGTCGTCATTTCTTACATTCTTATTACTCGGGCAAAAAAGAAAACCTAGTAGATTTTCTTTCTGAAGGTGATGCAAAATTTACCAAACCAAAAGAAGGGATTTTACAATCCGTTATTTTAGAGAAATTGAATTATGATTCAGAAACTCAAAAATATACGGTTTCCTATATCTTGTCCGTCAAAAAAGGGGATAAATCATCTAGCGTTAGATTAACCTTTGATGTAAAAGCTTCTGATTCTTCAAAATATGGATTTGTTGTAGAAACAGAACCAAAAGAATCAAATTATCTTAAAAATTAGAAAAGGAAAAATCAAAATGAACAAGAAACAAGTATTAGCTACACTAGCACTTTCAACTATCGCACTTGCACAAGCTGGTTATGTATCAGCAGACGA
>ERZ772974.1893-NODE-1893-length-13227-cov-4.733070_pt1 | contig 13227 bp, 11 predicted proteins | sample MGYA00580671_ERZ772974 | MGnify/ENA primary metagenome ERZ772974 (study PRJEB29015, sample SAMEA2738065) | human oral metagenome | biome: human oral; feature: human-associated habitat; material: saliva | place: China | collected 2218 ... | reverse complement strand
TCTTTTAATGAATTTTTAGTTAGATCAATGCCCCTTATTATATTTTTGCCAACAAATATGGACACTAATAGCATAAGCAAAATACAAACCACAATTACAATAGAGCGTACAATAAGTTGAGTATTTGCCTCATCCTTAATATGCATTGCATCTTTTTGCATATTATCAAGCAATTTAAGCTCAAACTCTCTCATTGCATCTATTGAAACACTTATCTTAGAAAACCAACTCGCTGCATCATAAGACGTATTCTCAGTAGCAACTACATTTTTAATAATATTTATAGCATCTATAAAATCTGCCTTCTTTCTAGTAATAGCATCAAATTCTTCACTAAATTCTTTTGGATTGTATTCATCAAAATCTTGCATAAATTTGTTTATAACGCTATTTAGTGCAACTACTTTATTATAGTCCTCTTTACTTATGCTCTTTTTAGTAAAGATACCGTTTAGTGTAGCACGCAAAATACCAAAAGACTCTTTTATCTCACCAACAATAATAATACGTTTTAAATCATCCACTAAGTTAGACTCAAGCTTATTGCTATATCCATTTATAGCAATAACCTCTTTTCTTAAAATCTTCGTTATTTGCCCAATTGCGCTATTGCTATTTTTTTGATCTATATTAGAGCGAATGCTAGATAATTCTGGAATTATTTCATTCTTTTCATCTAACTTTTCAAGCATTGCATCTACATTTTTGCGTTGTTCTATAAGCTTTACATTATCTCCTCCAGATAACACACCTGAACTTAAACCACGTTCCTTTTGCATTTCATGGATAAAATCATTTTGTTTTATTATTACATTTACTATTTTCTCACTATATTCAGCTTCTGAACGTTTTTTCACAATACTACTTAACGTATATATACTTGTTATACTGAGTCCAATAAGACCAACAATAACTATGATCATAATTTTAAATTTAATACCTATATTACTCATTTTATATCCTTATTTATTATTTTTATAAATTTAATTTAAAATACAACTACAAACGAATAGCCTACAATATTTTAATTTTATGCGAAACTAAGTTATAAAACCAACCTCACTAACACAAACCAAAATAACGACACTTATCACAAGTAATATTCTTATAATGGGTAATCTCATTGTATTCCCCTTAAATAAACTAATTACGTTGGGTCTTATTTAAACATACATAAACTTTAAAATTTGAGCAAATGCCTATTTTTTAAGGTCGTATTTAGCGAGCATTTTGTCAAATTCGCCAGATTTTTGTAGCTCTTCGATCGCAGCATCTATCTTTTTGATAAGATCAGTATGTTTGCCCTTATCAAACGCCATCGCAAAGCCCTCTGTACCGTCAGGAAGTCTTAAAAACTCCTCTAAATCTGGATTTTGTTTCAAAAACTCAACACCTATTGGGCTATCAGTAAGCACAACATCGATCTTGCCGGCATTTAGTGACATTATAGCTGCCGCTACGTTTTCAGCTGGGATTGACTGAGTTGTGATCTTTTTAGCTGCCTCTTCTTGAAGTGTGCCAACTTGAGCCGAAATTTTCTTATCTTTAAGATTGTCTTTATTTACATCTGAGCCTTTTTTGCGAATAAATAAATTCTCTGAAAAATAATATGGCTTAGTAAATTCAACAGACTTTCTTCTCTCATCAGTAGCGCTCATGCCGCTTATCGCGATATCGATCTTGCCTGTTTTTAAAGCAGGTATTAGCCCATCAAAACTCATATTTGCAACGTCAAATTTGATCCCAGTTTTTTTAGTGATCTCATTTAGAAGATCGATCTCAAAGCCAACGATTTGATTTTTATCATCAAGATACTCAAACGGAGGATAATCAGCACTTGAACCTACCTTATAAACTACCTCTTTGCTAGCTTCTGGTGCATTTGCAGCGGTTTTTTTGCCACTATCATCGCCGCAACCTATAAAAAACATAACTAACCCTAACGCTAGAAATTTTAATAAATTTTTCATTTTACTCCTTATTTAGTGATTTAAAATTTTACCTAAAAACTCTCGCAGACGCTCGTGCTGCGGATTTGTAAAGACATTTTTTGGCGTGTCATCAACTGCTATCTTGCCTTTGTCCATAAAGAAAATTCTATTTGCCACGTTTCTTGCAAAACCCATTTCGTGAGTTACAACAAGCATCGTTATGCCCTTTGCTGCGACATCTTTCATGATATCAAGCACCTCGCCGATCATCTCAGGATCTAGCGCACTTGTTGGCTCGTCAAACAGTATCACCTCTGGATCCATAGCTAGGCTTCTAGCGATGGCGATACGCTGCTTTTGACCGCCTGAGAGCTTGTGCGGGTAGGCAAATTTCTTATCGCTTAGCCCAACGCTCTTTAGCAGCTCATCTGCCCTCCTCTCAGCACTCTCTTTGTCTAAGATCCCAGCTTTTATCGGAGCTAGAGTTAAATTTTGCAAGACGTTTTTGTTTGCAAAAAGGTTAAAGTGCTGAAACACCATGCTCACTTTTTGGCGAATTTTATTTATGTCTGATTTTTTATCCAAGATATCTTCGCCGTTTATCTTGATATGCCCACTATCTGGCTCTTCAAGGCGATTTATGCAGCGCAAAAATGTACTTTTGCCGCCACCACTTGGACCAATTATAGCTATGACTTCACCCTTTTTGATATCCACGCTGATGTCATTTAAAACACGCAAATCGCCATAGCTTTTGTTTAAATTTTTAATCTCAATCATGGCGATTTAGTCTCCTCTCAAGTAGTTTCACCAAAAGGGTGAAAAATTTAACGCTCACGTAATATACAATGCCCGTAAAAATGACTGGCTCTGGGCTGTAAAAGACCGCTTGAAGGCTCTTGCTTTGCATCGTAATATCAACGACGCTTATGTAGCCAACGACTGAGGTCTCTTTAAAAAGCGATATAAACTCATTTGCAAGCGCTGGCAAGATATTTTTAGTAGCTTGCGGGAAGACTATCTCACGCATCGAAACGTAGTAGTTTAGCCCCATCGCCCTAGCTGCCTCCATCTGACCTTTATCGACGCTATTTATGCCACTTCTTACGATCTCAGCGACATATGCTGAGCTATTTAAGCCAAGTGCGATCACAGCGACGTAGAAGTTATCACTCCAAGTGGCGAAAATCACCACTGAAAATATTAGAAGTTGAAGTATTACAGGCGTTCCACGCAAGATGTCGATATACTCATCTATGACGAAATTTAAAACCTTGATATCTAAAAATTTAATAAAAGCTAAAATAAATCCAAGTGTGATACCTATAGCGATACCGCCTATCGTAAGGCCAAGTGTTACTCCGTAACTTTTGATATATGCGATCTCTTGCGCCTCGCTAAGATCTCTTGGATAGAAAAAGTATGTTCCAAGTGAGACAATTATTATAAAAAATAGAAATTTGGCTAAATTTTGAGCGTTCAACTTCGTCCTTTCTTTAAAATGTAGCCTTAAATGATACGAAAAAAAATATATCATTTTGCTTAAAATTTTTTAAGGAATAAGCCCGCTCATTGAAATTTAAATAAATTTATAATAACATAAGCGTTTTATTTTATTTGAAAGGAAATTTATGAGCTTTGGGTCTTATTTAGCCATCGCCATCTATTTTGGTTTCTTGCTCTTTATCGGACGATATTTCTACGATAAAAACGCAAGTATGAACGAGTATCTACTGGATAACCGCCAAATGGGTCCAGTCGTCACCGCACTTAGCGCTGGCGCTTCTGATATGAGTGGTTGGATGCTACTTGGCGTGCCCGGGGCATTATACGCGACTGGCGTGGCAAATATCTGGATGATAGCTGGCCTTATCGTGGGAGCTTACTGCAACTACTTATTTCTAGCAAAAAGGCTTAGGGTCTATACTGAGGTTGCGAGCGACAGTATCACGATACCTGATTTTTTAGAAAACCGCTTTAAAGATAGGACGAAAATTTTAAGGATCATATCAGGCCTTATCATTTTGATATTTTTCACACTCTACGTAAGTAGTGGCATCATCGCTGGTGGCAAGACTTTCGAGAGCTTTTTTGGCTTAAAATTTGCATACGGAGCGGTCTTTACGCTCATAATCGTAGTCTTTTACACATTTTTTGGTGGATTTAAGGCTGTTAGTATAACTGACGCATTTCAGGGTCTTTTGATGTTTTGCGTCCTAGTTTCGATCCCAGTCGTGGCATATCTAAATTTAGACTTGCCAAGCGATACAAATTTGATAAAAGAGATAAGCAGACTTGATGCAAATCACCTAAATCCATTTAGAGACCAGACTTTCTGGGGTATTTTGGGCCTTCTAGCTTGGGGCTTTGGCTACTTTGGACAGCCACATATCATCGTTAGATTTATGGCGATACGCGACTCAAAAGAGCTTGCAAAGGCAAGAAGGATCGGTATCGGCTGGATGACGATCGGCCTACTAGGTGCAATTATGAGTGGGCTTATCGGATTTGTCTATTTTAGCCAAAGAGGCGGACTAAGCGATCCTGAGACAGTATTTTTAAAGCTTGGTGAGCTACTTTTCCCGCCATTTTTTATAGGTATCATCATCTCAGCCGTGCTTTCAGCGATCATGAGCACTATCTCAAGCCAGCTCTTAGTCACTTCAAGCTCGGTCACAAAGGACTTCATCTTTGCCTTTTATAAAAAAGAGGTGAGCCAAAGCACGCAAACAGCAATCAGCCGCTACGCAGTCGTGGTCGTAGCGATAATTGCCACAGTGCTTGCCTTTATCTCTACAGATAATGTTTTAAACGTCGTTGGCAACGCTTGGGCTGGATTTGGCGCGAGCTTTGGTCCGGTGCTACTTTTTAGCCTTTACTGGAAACGTATGAGCGCACTTGGAGCGCTTGCTGGTATGATAGCTGGCGGTGCGACCGTGATATTTTGGATAACATCAGGGCTAAATGCCTATGTTTATGAAATTTTACCAGGCATTTTAACCTCAAGTCTAGCCATCATCATGGTCAGTATCTGGGGCGACGCGATAAATAAAATGACTAGCGAGCCACACGAGCAAGTAATAAAAGATGAATTTGAAAAGATGAAGACAAGACTTTAAATTTAAGCAAGGTGGCTAGCTTTAGCCACCATCAAATTTACTCTAATTTTAAATTTCAATCTTCTTAAAACTAACCCTTGGATTTATAGCTAGCTTATCATGTGAGATAAACTCTTTTTTTAGGTATTTTTCACGTCCAGCTCTTGCTATCATCAGCGCATTATCAGAGCAAAACGTAAGTGGAGCTAGCAAAAGCTCGCACTCATTTTTTTGGCAAAGCGCTTCAAGCCTTTTGCGTAAATTTAAATTTGCACTCGCTCCGCCAACCACGCCAAATCGCTTGAAATTTCCACGATCAAACATGCTGAATTTATACACTTAGTCCTTTTTTTAGCTTTCTTATCAAAAATCTAGCAGGATGAAGCTCAAAAAATAGCGATCTTTCTATGCAAAGTAGGCGTGCAAGCACAAGATCGGTTATCAAATTTGCTCCAAGTATCGCTGTGCCAAGGCCACGTGAGCCGATGATGGTGGCTTTTGACGTGTCAAAAACTCGTATACCGACCTTAAATAATATAAATTTGACTAAGAAATTTATAAAAAACCAGTTAAAATAAAATTTACGGAGAAAATTTTTAAGAAATTAAATTTACAAGTTTAAAGGAGTTAAAGGTGGCAAACCACCTTTATTTTACTCCCACTCTATCGTTGCAGGTGGCTTGCTTGAGATGTCATAAACTACGCGGTTTATGCCATTTACTTCGTTTATGATGCGGCGGCTTACGTTTTCAAGCAGGTCATAAGGAAGCCTTGAAAAGCTTGCAGTCATGCCATCGCTCGCATCGACCACACGCACGCAAACAGCATTTTCGTAGGTGCGGTTATCACCCATTACGCCAACAGAATTTACATTTAAAAGTACGCAGAATGCCTGCCAAGTTTTGTTATACCAGCCACTACTTTTTAGCTCATCGCGCAAGATCACGTCAGCTTTACGAAGCAGCTCAAGGCTTGGTTTATTTACCTCGCCCATGATGCGAATAGCAAGGCCAGGTCCAGGAAAAGGATGGCGGAAGACTAGCTCGCGACTTAGTCCAAGCTCAAGTCCTAGCTTTCTAACCTCATCTTTAAAAATCTCTCTTAAAGGCTCTATCAGCTCAAATGTCATCCAATCAGGCAAGCCACCAACGTTGTGGTGGCTCTTTATCGTCTTGCTTGAGCCAACGACTGAGCTTTCGATGATATCGGTATAAAGAGTGCCTTGAGCTAGAAATTTCACATCGCCATGCTTCTTAGCCTCTTTTTCAAAAATTTCTATAAATGTCTCGCCTATGATCTTGCGTTTTTTCTCAGGATCAACGACGCCAGCTAAGCGACCAAGAAAGATCTCACTCGCATCTATACTAACTAGCTCAACGCCAAGCTTTGTTCTAAATGTAGCTTCAACTTGCTCTTTTTCGTTTGTTCTAAGAAGTCCGTTATCGACAAAAACAAGGATCAAATTTTCAGGCACAGCAGCTGCCAAAAGCGCTGCAGTCACAGAGCTATCCACGCCGCCACTAACTGCACAAAGTACCTTGTGAGTGCCCACTGTTTTTCTGATCTCTTCTATCTTATTTTTAGCGAAGCTTCCCATGTTCCATGTGCTCTCGCAGCCACAGATATATTTAGCAAAATTCTTTAAAATTTGCGTGCCATACTCGCTGTGTTGCACCTCTGCGTGAAACTGGATCGCATAAAATTTACGCTTATCATCACCAAAAGCGCAATAAGGCGAATTTTCGCTGATCGCAATCGCCTCAAAGCCCTTTGGCAGGTCTTTTACATAGTCGCTATGGCTCATCCATACGATTTGTTTTGAAGGTGTATCTTTAAAAAGATCGTGCTCTTTTACGACGCTAAGTTCAGCCTTGCCGTACTCTTTGTGATCAGCTGCTAAAACCTCAGCACCATGTGTGTGAGCAAGTAGCTGCATGCCGTAGCAAACGCCAAGTATAGGGATATTTAGCTCAAAGACGCCGTTATCGCAAAAGTAGGCATCTTTGGCATAAACGCTAGCTGGACCACCACTTAGAATGATACCTTTTGGATCTTTCGCCTTTATATCGCTTAGTTTTGCGTTAAATGGCAAAATTTCAGTATAAACTCCTTCTTCTCTTAGCCTTCTAGCTATTAGCTGAGTATACTGCGAACCAAAGTCCAAAACTATAATCGTATTGTTCATTTATAACCTTTTAAAAGTAGATGTGAAAAATTTCAAACTGCACATACCAAACAATGAGTGATACGATGTATCCTAAAACTACCATCCATGCATATTTCATATGCGCACCAAAGGTATAAATTCCTTTTAATTTACCCATTACTCCAACGCCAGCTGCTGAGCCAAAGCTGATCATCGAACCGCCGATACCAGCTGTAAGTGTCACAAGTAGCCACTGACTCATAGCCTCGCCCGCATCAGCGCCCATAGCTGGATTTGCTTTTAGCACAGCTGACATAACAGGGACGTTATCAACGACTGCTGAGAGGAAGCCAACTCCAATATTTACAGGTGTTGAGCCAAATTTATCATAAAGTGACACAGCGTAATTTAAAAATCCAGCAAAGTGAAGAGCGCCAACTGCAGCTAAAATTCCAAAAAAGAAAAATAGTGTGTTGTTCTCGATCTTTGACATATAGTGAAAGACGTTCATAGGCTCTTCGTCTTTGTGAGCTTTTTTGAAATAGTAAGTGTAAAGGCTAAGTAGTGAGAAGCCAAACATCATGCCCCACATCGCTGGCAAGTGAAATAACTGGTGCATCATAACTGCACAAAAGATAGTAAATGCACCTATAAAGATAACCGCTTTACCGCCTTTTTTCATAACCACTTTTGGCTCATTTGCCACGTCAAAATGAGGCGCAGTATTTGGCACGATGCGTGAAAGTAAAAACGCTGTCACAAACCAGCCGATAAATGAAGCTGGGAAAAGTGCAAAAAAGTCTAAAAATGGTGACTTGCCAGCTGCCCAAACCATAAGTGTAGTGATATCGCCAAATGGACTCCACGCTCCGCCTGCATTTGCTGCTACGACGATGTTTATCGCACCTGCGACTAGAAAATTTGTATTATTTCTATCTATCGTTAAAAGAACGGTTGATAGGATAAGCGCTGTTGTTAGGTTATCAGCCACTGGGCTAATGAAAAACGCCAAAATACCAGTTAGCCAAAATAGCTTTCTGTAAGTGTAGCCTTTTGAAACTAGGTTGTATTTAAGCGCGTTAAACACATCTCTTTCAACAAGTGCTTCGATAAATGTCATCGCTACCATTAAGAAAAATACGATCTGAGCTATCTCTAAGATCAGGTGATTTACCTCGTGCTCTAGCGAATGCACATCCATGCCGTTTATAAGCATATAAACGCCGATTAGCAAAAACATAAAAGTGCCGATAAAGATAGCAGGTTTTGCCTTGTCGATGTGAAAATTTTCTTCTGCTGCTATGAAAAAGTATCCAACAACAAAAATGATAAGCGATAAAATTCCCGCCCATGTAGTAGTTAAGTCAATAGCCGCAGCTTCTCCGTCAGCACCAAAGGCTATAGCAAAAAACAAGCCTAGAAGTCCAAATAACCTCATATACTCTCCTTGTAAGATAAAAATTTGCGTATTTTACTTAAATGAGCCTAAAATTTAGGTTAGTTAAATTTATTAAGCTTACATTACATTTTTATCTTACGCGAAATTTAAGATCAAATTTTATTGATCTTGTCAGTTTTTTTCTCTTTCACAGGTGCATCGCCATAAAATGGATCGTCCTTGTAGCCGCAGCCACTAAGTGCAAAAAGAGCGAAAATTAAAATAAAAGATGATAAGATTGCCTTATGAAAGACGCCAAATTTATGATAGATGCTATCCACGAAAATCCTTTGTATAAAGAAAAATTAAGCATGGCAGACGAGTGCCAAGAGCTTCTTCGCCTCATGGGGAAATCAAAGCGGTTTTACATAGCTTTTTGCTACGTTAGAGAAGGCATTTTAACCTTCGTTCTCACTCATCCCTCAGGGCTTTTGGAGCTTAGACGTGATAGTAGTATAAATGATATAAAAGGGTTATTAAAAACCTTTTGCAAATTTAATAAAAATAGCATTTTTGCAAGCGTCATCGAGCCAAAACCTCTTAGCGAGATCAACTATATAAAAAATAAAAAAGAAGAAAATATAAGATTTATCGTGAGTAAATATCTAAAATTTTTCACGCCACAACCTATGCAAAGGTCAAATTTCATCACGCCAGCAAGCAAAGGCGAGTTTAAAAATTTAGCCACAAATGAGCAAATTTATAAGAAATTTGAAGAGCTAAGAGAAATTTTGCTAAAGAAAAACGAGCAGGCAAGATGCTGATAGACGAGATAAGAACGCTTCCAAACGAGCCTGGCGTATATCAATATTTTGACGCTCAAAACAGACTTTTATATGTTGGCAAGGCCAAAATTTTAAAAAACAGGGTCAAAAGCTACTTTAAATTTACTCCAAGCTTAGCACCAGCTGAAAAGCTAAGCCCAAGAATTTCAAAGATGATAAGCGAGGCCGTGCATCTTGAATACATCGTCACGCCAAGCGAGGCAGACGCGCTCATACTCGAAAATTCATTCATCAAGCAACTTAAGCCAAAATACAACATCTTGCTTCGTGACGACAAGACCTATCCTTATATCTTTATAAATTTAAACGATGAATTTCCAAGATTTGAGATCACTAGAAAGGTGGTAAAAGGCTCAAATATACGCTATTTTGGACCATATTTTAGTGGGGCTGGCGAGCTACTTGAGGCGCTTTATCTAAATTTCAACCTAGTTCAGAAAAAGTCCTGCGTAAAAGGCAAAAAAGCCTGCCTTTTTCACCAGCTAAAACGCTGCTACGCCCCATGTGAGGGCAAAATTTCAAAAGAGAGCTACGCCAAAATAGTCGCTGATGCCACAGCCGCTTTGCAAAATCCAAATTTATTAATCGCTCGCCTTGAAGAGCTTATGCTAAACTACGCCAAGGCCGAAGACTACGAGCAAGCAGCCGCGACTAGAGATAAGATGCAAACGCTTAAAAATATGCAAACAAAGGTCGAGGTTGATCTTGCTAAGCTTGAAGACTTTGAGGCCTACTCGGTCGCTTGTGTGCATGATATGATCTGCGCGGTGAGATTTAGCGTGCAAAGTGGCAAGATAACAGGCGTAAAAACCGATATCACGCAGGCTAAAAACGCTCAAAAAGACGAGATAAACGAAGCTTATAAGCAGGCTATTTTAAAAAGCTTCATCGCCGGTCAGCCAATAATCAGCACTAAAATTTACGTCCACGAAGAGTTTGAAGATAGCGAGCTAGTGGAGGAAATTTTAAACGAGAGGTTTGGGCGTAAATTTAGCATCACTTGCCCAAAAATAGGCGATAAGCGTAAAATTTGCGAGATCGCAACCAAAAACGCCGAAGTTAGCATCGAAAAATACCTAAAAACGCACGATAACGAGCTATTAAACGAGATAAAAGAGTATTTTAATCTTGCTCACACGCCTTACGTGGTCGAAGCTTACGACAACTCACATCTTTTTGGCGAGGCGAGTGTCGGGGCGATGGTGCGCTATGAGCATGGCGAGTGGGCGAAGCAAAACTACCGCCACATGCATCTAAATTCCAAAAACGACTACGATCAGATGAGAGAGAGCCTAACAGCTAGAGCACTTAGGTTTGACAAGCTTAGTCCGCCTGATCTTTGGGTAATTGATGGTGGCGAAGCGCTTTTAAATTTAGCTTGCGAAATTTTAGCAAGTAGTGGCGCAAACGTCGATGTGATCGCTATCTCAAAAGAAAAAATAGACGCCAAAGCTCACCGCGCAAAGGGCGAGGCAAAGGATAAAATTTATACAAAAAATGGCAGTTTTAGCCTAAGCACGAGCGATAAAAAACTGCAGTTTTTCCAAAAAATGCGCGATGAGAGCCATAGATTTGTCATCAGTTTTCACAGAAAAACAAGGCAGAAAAATGATATGCAAAGATCAGTGCTAAGACAAGCTGGCGTTTCTGAGGGCAGTATCGCGAAATTAATCAGCTTTTACGGAAGTTTTGATAAAATCAGCGAAGCAAATTTAGACGAAGTGGCAAAAATAACAAACAAAAGCGTAGCAGCAAAGCTTTTAACGCTCAAAGAAGGAAATTTGAAGTGATAATATACGACAAAAACGGTCAAATTTTAGCGATGGGAGATATCTCTCTTGGCCTGCTTGAATTTAAAGATATAAGGGAGTTTTTAAGCGAGCATAAAGACATTGACGAGCTAGTTTTAGACTACAAAGAGTCTGGAGTTTTTATAGATTATCTAGCTAAAAGACCAAATTTAAGAGTAAATTTAAAGACCAAAAACGGCAAAATTTTAAATGCTACGCTTAAATTTTCAAAGATCAGCTCAGTAAAAAATGAAGAGTATTTTGAGCTTTTAATCCTCGATCAAACAGAAATTTACAGCCAAAACCAGCAAGCTGCGATGAAAGCAAAGACAAAGCTTCGCTTGCCAAATTTAAAGGTCGATGAAAAAGAGCTTTTGGATAAAGAAGAAGAGATCTTAAACGAGAGCTGGTTTAGCGAGACAGCTAGCTTTTTAAATTTAAGCAAAAGCGAGTTTGCGACCTATCTTGGTATATTTTTAAGCAAAGCCAAAGACAAGATGATCTTTATCCAAAGTGCGGTGCAAGCGCGAGATACTAAATTTTTAGAAGAGAGCATAAATATCTTAAAAGAGCCAGCGCTAAATTTAAAGATCACTCCGCTTGTGGCAAATTTCGATGCGCTACTTACTAGACCAAACAAAATGAAAAAGATCGCTCAGATAAACGAAAGACTAAGCGAAATAAGCACGCTTTGCAATAAATTTTCAAAAAGGCTTGGCAATGAGGGTTAGTAAATTTTTGGTTCTTTTGCCGATATTTTTGGCAGCTTTCGCTTGCTTTTATGGTGGCGTGCTCTACTTTGATAAATTTAGGATCTCTTATGCCATAAATAGTGAGGTAAAAAGAGAAAGTTTGATAAGAAAAACCTTAGATACGATCGTTTCAGAAAGAATTGCTTACGAAAGATATGAAAAAACTAGGTCGCCACAAGACGAAATAACACTAAGAAAAGCAAATGCTGCTAAAAATTTAGCTGTAAAAATATTTTTAAATAGTCTCTCCAACACTTCAGATGATACAAGGATAAGAGATAGGCTAAATGAAGTTTTAAAAAACGCAAATGCAAGTTGGGAGAGCTCTAATCTCTCGTTTCTTAGCTTTGTTGAGTTAGCAAATTCTGCTGTTGAAAGTGGGCAAATTTTATTTAGAGATGTTGCTTTAGATATTGGTATGAAGCGCTATATACTCTCTTTACTCAGAACCTATAAGCTGCTTCAAAACGTAAATACCGCAAAAGAGCATATCTTGGCTGTGCTTATTGGTAAAGAAAAAATTACTGAAAGTTCGTTAAAACAATCTCTAAATGGCCTTAAATACAACGACATAAATGCAAATTTACTCCCAAATGGCGATATAAAAGACAACATAATAAGAGATATAGATAGGCTTGATAATATAGAGACTACGCAAGGTTATGACGAGATCCGCTTTAAGCTAAAGCTAAAAAATGAGCTAACACGTGATGAAATTTTGCAGATATATACCTTTGAAAGCAATAGAGCCAAGCTCTTTAGCAAGATAGTAAATGTCTTAAGTGACGAGCTAAAGAGACTAAATGATAACTTTAGAATCAAGGCGCTTTCTCTAATATTTTTGATGTTTTTTCATATTTAAAAAATTTAGTTTCATATATAATATATTATCTAAAATTAAAAGGACTAACTTCTATTTCTTATAGCAATCAATCCTTTTTTTTATAAGTCAAATAAAATTTGTTTAATTAAATATCCTCAGGAATTTTCTTATCTCTAAACATCTTATCAGCAATATATACAAAAGGTGTATCACAGATAGCAACAATAAATTTAATTATATATGTTGATAAGAAAATATTAAACATTACTTCTAGTGGATAAACTCCATAGAAAGCAATAGTTGTAAATACTACATTGTCTATAAGTTGGCTTAACATTGTACTTCCATTATTTCTAAGCCAGATAAATTTCTTTTCAGGAAAAAATTCTCTAATCTTGTGATATAGCCAAACATCATGAAATTGAGATATTAAATATGCAATAAGTGAAGCAATAGCCAATCTT
>ERZ772974.1885-NODE-1885-length-13270-cov-4.271131_pt1 | contig 13270 bp, 13 predicted proteins | sample MGYA00580671_ERZ772974 | MGnify/ENA primary metagenome ERZ772974 (study PRJEB29015, sample SAMEA2738065) | human oral metagenome | biome: human oral; feature: human-associated habitat; material: saliva | place: China | collected 2218 ... | reverse complement strand
CTTTAAAAATTTTCAATCAAGTATGAGATCGGCATTGAAAAATAAAAATACTATGAGAATACACGAAACCTGCATTATTAAATTTATTCAATTCTGCTACGAAAATGAACTTGATCAAACTCTTAAATTTAGTACTTTTAGCTCAAGGCATTTAAATAACTATTTTGAGTGGCTAAATACAATGTATAGAAAAAAACGAAGCAAAAGCCCATTTAAAGATATTAAAAACTTATCTAATTCTACAAGGCAAGCACATCTAACAGCGTTAAAAGCTTTTCTAAAATATATTGCCTCAAATAATGACGAGGAAATAAAAACAAACGTGTTATTGAATGATTATAAAGTCAAGCTCGAAAAAGATAAAAAATTAGAAATTTTTATGGGTACAGATGAACGCAATTCGATTTTGAATTATGTTGATAACAAGCTACCTAAAAAATATAATAAGAATTTTAGAAATTCACCGATATTATGTATCAAACGCACCTAGACCTATATAAATATTTCAGCTAAAATTTAGCTAAAAATATCTTGCAAAGGTCTAAGAATAAATATGGCTCAATCTCACGTAATCTCTGCATTGATTGAAAAACATTCCGAACTTCAAGGAGAGATACGCTACTATCAAGATTTACTGCAAGAACTAAAAACCAACCTAGATACCATAACTAAATCCATAAGAGTATTTGATCCTAGCTTTGATACTAAGCAAATAAAGATAAAACTACATAGAAAGAACTATTTTGGACATGGTAGGCTTATGAGAAATGTAATAGAGATAGTAAAGAATAATAGTAAGGTAACACCACAACAAGTAGTAGATAAAATCAAGGAACAACACGACGCCATAAACATTAATTACATAAAAACTACCGTATATGGAGTGATGTATAAACTTGTGGATAGAAGAATTTTTAAGTTAGAAGTTGTTAATGGAGTAAAGTTGTATTCAATAAACAATGACTAGCCATAATATTTATCAATAGCGTGGTGCAAGAATCAGATCAAGCTCCCAATCTCTCCGCTACCCTATGATTACCTTGCCAGTATCCACAGAATTCATTTGAAATCGGAACTTCTAAGCACTTTCTTAATATATCTCTGCTTATATTTGCATTATTCATTCTCCTAGTATCCTCACGATATGCTATCTCGTTAGCATAGTTTGAGAGATAAAGAACTCCGATCTTATGAACTTGTCCGTATTGCATACGTCTAAAACGAGCGTTATAGCTCTCTGATTGATTATTATTTTCTCCTTGCGGACCACTATATTCTATTTCATGTGTTACTACTTGATGATTATAATGAGCTGATAAATCAGAGTATCCATTGTTCTCATCAGTATGAATTTCACTTCCTACTTGTATAAATTTCCTTGTGATTTTATTAATATCAATAGGGTTTTCACTCTTTAAAACAAACGTCCTGGTTCTGTTTGCTCCACTTCCAAATTCGTTTCTTTGACGCAGTGATATTACCACTCTCTTGCTAGGTTTTACTACTTTTCGCCTATCTATTCTTTTGCTTCTATGATTTTTAGGTCTTATGTAGTGTTCCACATATACTCCATCTAACTCACAAATTCCTTGAAACTGCTTATCATCTTGATACTCCATTAAGCTTTCTCTTATTTTATGAAGCAATACAAAAGCTGTTTTATATTGCACGTTTAACTCCCTACTTAATTGAAGTGCCGATAAACCTTTAGCAGAATTTGTAAAAAGAGCGATCGCCATTAGTATAGCTTGAAGTGAGAGTTTGTGACCGTGAAAGATAGTGCCACTAGTTACGCTAAATCTCTTTTGGCATTCCATACATTTAAACTCATTTCTAGTTTTTATGAAGCAAATTTTGCTGCAATTCCCACATATAGGACATATCGGGTTGCCGTCATTCTCAAACCATCTTATCTTGGCAAAATGAGCTAATGCTTGTTTATCTGTCATCTTGGCGATTTGAATTAAGGAGAGACCTCTTGCAGAGGCGGATAGTAAGAAGTGTTGTGCCATTGTGTCCTCCTTTTTGTTATAAATTTAGATCATAGTAGAGCCTTTTTATATTTTTGAGATTGTATTATATTCTATTATATATTTAAAAAAGCTTAATATCATATATAATCGGGTATTTTATTAGTGCTATAATATATGATAAATTAAAAATAAATTTATTAAGTTAAATTTAGATAAAATCACATACTAAACAAGGGGCGATAGTAAATGACACTAGCACAAATGCTTGAAGAAATTCATAAGCAAATAGAGATAAAAGAGCTTAAAGACATCACTAAAAAAGAGATGTCTGATAGGCTAGGCATTGCAAATATAACATATATAGAGTGGCTAAGAGGAGTTAATAGTCCGCAAGGAATGAGCGCTCTTTTAAAAATGCTTGCAATGCTAAGAGACGATAGAATACCTATGGTCGTTAGAAGCTGGCAACATAATAGACGAATTTTAAAGCTATGCCATATTATCCATAAAATTCATAAGCAAATAGAAGATCTTGAAATGAAAGACATATCTCAAAAAGAGATGGCTCAAAGACTAGGAATTTCACTAAGTGCTTATGCCTCTTGGCTAGGAGATACTAAAAAACCAAAAGCTATGAGTGCACTTCTTGATATGTTGGCTATGCTTGATGATGAGGATATGGTTATGGTTGTTAGGGAGTGGGAGAGTAGCAATGTGGGTTAGAGGTAAAATCTTATGAATCTTTTTGATGATAGAAGTTTAGTAATCAAGCAAATAATGCTAGATGAATTTAGTGTTTTGGAAAGGTATAATGCACTCAAGGCATATCAAACAAAGAAAAATTTTATAAAGAATGTAAAAGAGGAAAAATTTCAAGAAAGTTTTTTAAAAGATATTTTTGTAGATTGTCTTGGATATACACTAGATACACAAAATCCAAATAATTTTAACCTAACAAGAGAAGAAAAAACTAAGATTGATGGTAAAAAGGCTGATGGTTGTATAATTATAAACAACAAAGTTGTTGGAATTATCGAGTTAAAAGGACAAAATACCAAGGATTTAGATAAAAGAGGATCAAGAGATTTTAGCCCAGTAGAACAAGCTTTTAGCTACTTATCTTCATTTGACAATAAATTTGCAAAATACGTTATTGTTAGTAATTTTGATGAGATTAGATTTTATATCAAAGATAGATTAAAATTTGAAAGTTTTAATCTGCTTGAGCTAGATTTTGAAAATTTTAAATTTTTGCACGCACTAATCTCGTTTGAATCCATCAAAGAAGATTTGCCTTTCTCACTAAAAGAGCGTAGTAGCTCACAAGAGACCTCAATTTCTAAAAAATTTTATGATGATTATTCAAATTTTCGTATAGAGCTTTTTGAAAATATTTGTAAAAATAATAATGCTTTTGCGAAACAAGAGGCTCTAAAATTTACTCAAAAAATATGCGATCGATTAATATTTATACTATTTGCCGAAGATTGTGGACTTTTGGCTAAAGATACGATCAATCGCATAATAGATGGATTTTCTAATGATATTTTAAATCATAGTTTATATGATTATTATAAGGTTTATTTTAAATCAATAAATTCATCAAATGAAAAACTAAAAATCCCCGCTTACAATGGAGGGCTTTTTGCAACTGATACCATATTAGATAGCTTAAATATAGATGATTACATCTTAAATGAAAAAGTAAAAACATTAAGTAGTTATGATTTTAATAGCGAAATTTCAGTTAATATTTTAGGACATATATTCGAACAAAGTCTTAGTGATTTAGAGCATATTATTTCAAGCAACTTCAATAAAAGAAAAAAAGATGGAATTTTTTATACTCCAAAATTTATCACTAGCTATATTTTAAATCAAACTCTTGGAGAAATTTGTAATGCCAAGAAAGAGGAATTAGGGCTAAATGATATCACAGAACCCGCAAAAAACTTAAAAAAACTAAACAAAGATGAACTGAAAAATCTAAAAAATTTAAATATCTATAGAGATTTTTTGTTGGATTTAAAAATACTAGACCCGGCCTGTGGTAGCGGTGCATTTTTAAATGAAGCATTAGACTTTTTAATAAAAGAACATGAATTTATAGATAATAAAAGAAAGCTATTTGAGAATGACGACTTAGGGCTTTATGATATACAAAATACCGTTCTTGAAAATAATCTTTATGGAGTAGATATAAATGCTGAGGCGGTAGAAATCGCGAAACTATCGTTATGGTTACGAACCGCACAATTTGGAAGAAAACTTGTAAATCTAGGTCAAAAGATAAAATGTGGCAATTCTCTTGTTGATAAGGAATTTTGCTGGGAAAAAGAGTTTAGTGAAGTGTTTGAAAAAGGTGGTTTTGATATAATAGTAGGCAACCCTCCGTATATTAGTTATCAAAGTAATTTATTATCAAAACTTGATATGCAATATTTTTCTGATGTTTACGAAACTCCTTATAAGATATACGACACCTATGCCTTATTTATAGAAAAATCAATAAAGCTTTTAAATAATAATGGTAAATTTGGGTTTATAGTGCCAAGCACACTTTTGCAAAATGAATCATTTTGTCTTATGCGCGAGTTTATAGCTAAAAATACCAATATTGATAAGATTGTATTTTGTGCAGATGGCGTTTTTAACGATGCTGTAGTTCCTACAATCATTCTATTGTTAAATAAGAACAAAGAGAAACAATTTGTTGAAATCTTAAAGAGCGAAAAAGATTACATCTATCCAAAATCACTCATCCCCTATAATGATTTTATTAAAGATCCAAGACATGGCTTTAATATTAGTTTAACATTAATGGATAGGCAAATTTTAGATAAATGCAAGACCGATGAATGTATACAAAATTTCTTAGATATTAAAGAAAGTATTAAAACCGGCAATGACAAGCGTTTTATATCTGATATAAAAACAGATACTCATACATTAAGAATTGTAACTGGAAAAGAAGTTTCAAAATTTAAAATCAAAGGGTTTAAATATTTTGATTTTAATGAGAAAGAGTTAAAAAGACCGACAAAAGCTGAATATTATACTAATAGTAAGCTTTTTATAAGGCGTGTAGGAAAAAATTTAGAATGCGTTTTTGATGATAGTGGATTTTTTGCCACTCATGTGTTGTATGTTGGCATTCAAAAAAATAGTTCATTTGGACTAAAAGCGATAATGTGTATTTTGAACTCTACGCTTTTTAACTACCTTTATCAAACATTATTCCCAGCAAAAGGTGATATTTTTCCTGAAATTAGAATCGGTAATCTAAGAAGCTTGCCAATAAATAATAATATAAAAAATAAGTCCAATGAACTTGACGATCTAGGGGAAAAGCTGATGGTTTTATATTCTAGGTTTGATGAGGAACTCTACAAATTTTATAATTCCCTAGAACTTAATAATATTCCAAATAAAATCAAAAAATTTTACACTATAAATTTCGATGAGTTTATAAGAGAACTTCAAAAAAGTAAAAAGGTTAATTTCAAAAATAAATTAGAAGAAAGAAATTTTAAAGAACAGTGGCAAGAGCTTTTTGAGCATGATAAAGCAATAGTAATAAATTTACAAAAACAGATACTACAAATGCAGACTGATGTAGATGAAATAATATTTGATAGTTTCGAGTTAGACAAAGATGAAAGAGAGTATATTTTAAATGGTAAATAATACAAATATTGATGATATTATAAAATATATATCTGTCCTAGAACACCAAATAACTTTTAATGTAATTGAGATTCAAACCTCGATAGGCATTTTTAATGTCTTAAAGGTTAATTTTGATTTTAATTCAATTTTAAAATCGATAGTTCAATCATTGATAAAAAGCGAATATACAATGGATGCTAATCAAAATACTTCATCTAGACTGAGATCAAAAAAATTCGATAAGCAGCTAGAAGGTATACTTGGAGAGATAGCAGTAGCTTTATATTTAAAACAGTTCATATCTTGCAAGGAAAAAGGCGGTTGCCCTATTGATGTCATAAGATATGATGATGTTAGACAAGATGGATTTAAAAGCAGCAAGGGAGAATTTGATATTAAAATTGTAACAAAATCTCTTAAGGAATTTAAATTGGAAATTAGGACATCAGTTAACTATAAATACCCATTAAACGAAGATACACTTAAAAAGCTAGATACTATATGTGGATACACAAATTCTAAAAAACAAAACGAGTCAGATTCTGATTTTTATATAAGACCACTATTTCAGGTTAAAAACTATGATTCAAATCTTGATTTGGATCATATTCATATACTAGACATGATATTGGATAAAAAAATTGAACTATATATCATTGGTGGAGTAGATCAAGAGACAATTCTAAAAAAGGGAAAAACAAAAACAATGGGGCAAAGCAATACTGAATATAATACAGTTGCCATTATTGATGGCTATGATATAAAAACATTAACCAAAACAATTCGAGCTATCGTATGTAAAGATAGCTAATCAAGTTTCAAATAATATTAATTTATGCTTAATTAGTGGGTGCGTTTGCTACATAATATCGCAAATTTTGAAGATTTATGGCCATTACATTAAAGCGTTATATATATTATAAAAACTAAAATTTTTATGATTATTTTTATTTTTTACATTTTTGGTGTATTGCTAATCATAGTTTTATATACTAATAACTTTTAATGATATTCAAGCTGGTTTCTCTTAACTATATTCAGTTACAATGAATCTAATAATATATGTTATAGCTTCTTTAACTTCAAATTTCCTAAAAACTACTATAAAATAGCAATACAAAAGGAGCAAATATAAAATAATGTGGTTAAAATCTATTCTTACCCATAACGTTAATACTATTATTAATTTAGTTAAAATTATGTTTATGAATTAGTATGCTAGAATTTCTCCACCCCTTCCAAAATCCTCGTGGCAATAGTTATTTCTTAGCATTTTCAAGTTGTCGCTATTTATTTTATTTCGCTTTGCTATCTCTTCAAATTTATCTCTTGCCATTAGCATATCTGCTATGATCTCTTTAAATTCGCCGTCATCTATATCAAATTTTGATTTTATTTCATAAAAAAGCTGGACTGATGGCAAGCTTTGAAAATCCACAAAATTTAAAGCATGGTTTTGTTTTGAGTAAATTATAGGTGTTGGTGTTATATCAAATGCAGGGGATAAATTCCAGCTTTTTGTTTTTTCATCATATAGCACGCCGTGATTTCTTAGGTGATCGTCCGTGTTGCCAAATAAGCCATTAAAAACCATACGTCGAAAAAGCTCTTTTTTGTTTTTACTATCAAGCACGTTAGCTAGATCGCAGTAACTCTTATCGTTGCATTCATCGCCATCTCTAACCCCAAGCAAGGTCATAGCCGACTTATAGGGTATTCTCTTATAGCCGTTTCTGTCAAATCTTTTGACAAGCAAAGCCGTGCCTTTTGCTGTTTCAAAAAGCTCGCTTTGACATACGTTTATTTTTGCGATACTGGCAACATCTAACATAGTCTTTTCACTACGAGAAATTTGTCTATATTCATCTTTTATGGATGGAAATTTGACTATGTAAAGCTCATTGTCTTTTAATACGCTTGCCTTCGGTCTAGCCCCACCCAAGCTTCCGCTAGGTGCGAGCAAATTTTTAATATCACTTTCAAGGCTCTCACCGCGTTCAATTCTTTGTGATGATATGCAAAGCTCGCTAATGTGAGTTAGCTTTGGAATATCGTTTGTAGCAGATACAAATTCGCACTCTTTTTCTATTCTGAGTGAGCCTATACGAAAATAGTCACTTACTCCAAGCATATACTCGCTCTCTGTAAGTTCGCTATTTGCTTTTCGCTTTTGGATTAATCTGCCCCATCTATCTGGACTTATATCGCAAAACGCTCCCCATAGATTTTTAGACACAAACTGGGAGCTTTGCAGTGGTAAATTCGGGTCTATCTCAAAGCCTTTTTTTAGCCACTCTTTATCATATTCAAAATAATATGTTTCATTTCTGCCCACGGCATATACTTTAAGAAATCCCGCAAGAACATCGTTGCTATATATTTTTAAAGCATCGCTCATAACTGCGCCTTGTAATTTTATAAAAATCTGTGAGTATAATATATTTGACTATGCTTTAATTCTTCACACTCAAGAAAGAGTATGATCATAAAAACAAATAAAAGCAAAATGCAATAAGTTTGCTTTTATTATTAAATTATGCTTGTCAAAAAAATCCAAAATTTGTGAGATAAAACCGCTTAGATTTTTTTAATAAACATCCCCTCTGCTACCGACCCTTAAAACAAGGATTATAAGCTCATTTTCTCTTTTTTCGTAGATAACCCTGTATGTTCTAAGCCGTAGCCGATAACAACCCTCTAAACTGCCCTTAAGCCTTTTGATATTTCCGTTTTTCAACAAAATTCTTTCTTGATCGTCAGAAAAATTTTCTATAAAATCATTTAAAGATTTTATAATTTTATCCGATTCGAAAAATCCAATATTATTAAAATCTTTTTTAACGCTATTTTTAAATTTTAGCTCCCAACTCATTTATATATCTCTCCATGTCAGCACTTGATATAATGGCATCATTCTTATCATTTAACCTCCTTGTGGCAACGGTCATATCTAAAAAATCAAGATAATACTCAACTGCATCGGCGACTAGGCAACTCCTAGTTTTACCTAGCTCTTTTGCAATATTATCCACCTCGTTTTTTAAATAAGCATCAAGCGTGATGCTTATTTTTGTCGCCTTAACATCTTTAACTCCTTCAGTCATAACACATTTCTCCATATTTCCTTTAAACTGTATAAATACTTTAGCATAAAGTAGGATAAAAATCAATACAAAATAGAATATTATTATCTTATTTTAATAAGAACATATAGACATATCGGTATAAATTTTGAGATTTTTCTATTTAGCAGCAAAATTATGCGACTTACGAAAACTACATAATTCCCTAAAAACATAAAGAGGACTCTGTGTCGTGAAAAAAATGTTTAATGCCGAGTTTATAAACCCAAATAAGCCACTTTGTTTGATCGAATCCGTCTTAGATTTAGCCAATTATTCGGTTCGTTTTATATCGTTCATAGTTTTTTGTTGTTCTATGCGCATCATCTCTTTTTTAACCATATCGCCAGTAGCGTCTGCATAGATCATCGTTGTCTGTATTTTTTTGTGCCTAAGAGCCTTTTGGATAACGCCCAAATTTGTATTTTTCTCAACCATATTCATAGCAAATGAGTGTCTTAATATATGGCAACCTCTTTTATTTACTATTCCACACTTTCTATATATACGCTCTAGTAAAGTATATACGCATTGCCTAGAAATAGGCTTGTCGCCGTTTTTATTTGTAAATATATAGCTTTCTGGTGGATATATGCTAGATAGCCTCTCAAAATCATCTTCTATATGGTTTTTTGGTATATATGCCGTTTGATACTCTCCGCCTTTGGCTAGTATATTTATGTCGTAAAATTCGCCGTCGTCACTCTCTTGAAAGTCACAAAATTTAAGATTTAGTGCCTCGCTTATTCTAAGTCCGCTTTTTAGCATTAGTTTTATAAGTAATGAATTTCTATAATTTTTATTATATCTATACTCGGGTTTTTTAACCAGCTTATTTTCTATATAGTCTAAAATTTTATCCCTCTCGCTCTCTTTCATAAAATTTTCAAGCTTGCTCGTCTTTTTCTTTGCAATCTTATAGTTATCTAGTATTTTCTCTAAATCTATAAGCTTGTCATTATTATTGGTAATATACTTAAAGAAAATCTTTAAAATAGTTAAATAACTAATCTTTGTTGAGCTTGATATGCTTTTAGCCCTAGTAAAACTCTTTCTATTTTGTTTTTTTCTATATAAGTCATCTAACCATATAAAATAATCAGTTATATGCTTTTGACTTAGATTATTAAAGCTAATTACATCATTATTCTCATAGCAAAACTCTACAAAGCCGTCAAGGCAATTTTTATACGTATTAATTGTATTAATACTCTTGTCTGCTATTTTATTATAAGAAATAAAACTATCTCTATAATTTGCCATCTCGTCTGCAAAGTCTAATTTCTCATTATTTTTCATAAAATTCTCCTTTTATTTTACATAATAAGCTATTATGTAAAATATTTTTTACGATTTATCACAAGGACTAAATTTTTAAATGCTCTTATTTTTTATAATTATTATGTAAATATATTTAGAGATTATATCATAATAGATTGTGTTGTCAAGTAATAAATATATATTTTTATTTAAAATATTATTATTAATAAAAAGCAGAATACTATAACTTTTGTATTGATTTTTTTATTATAATTGGCTATATTATTATAAATTTAGTTATAAACTTTTAAAAGGCAGTTTGGCTATGCAAAAAGTATCATCTCTTGAAATTTTACTATATGAAAAGAGAAATAATATAAAAAATGGCTTTTATCATTTAAATCAAATAGCTTTTGCGTATAACTCTAACCACATTGAGGGTAGTCGTTTAACAAAAGAGCAAACAAGACATATCTATGAAACAAGCTCATTTTTTTCTGAAAAAGATGGCGAAGAGATAAAAATAAATGATGTTATAGAAACTAGAAACCATTTTAAGGCATTTGACTATATATTAGAAAAAATTCACGAGCCTATCACGCAAGATTTTTTAAAAGAGCTTCATAGAATTTTAAAGAATGGGACTAGCGATGATGTAATAGGCGACTATAAGAAAACAGCAAATTATATAGGGGATTTTTCAACTACTAAACCAAAACAAGTTACGCAAGAGATAGAAAGGCTACTTAGTGAATACACTATAAAAACTAATATAGATATAAAAGATATTATAGATTTTCATTATAAATTTGAAAGAATACACCCATTTGAAGATGGGAATGGTAGAATTGGTAGGTTAATAATGTTTAAAGAGTGCCTAAGAAATGGCATTGTCCCTTTTATAATAGATATAGAGCACCAGGCATTTTACTATCGTGGGCTTAAAAATTATGAGAACCAAAAGGGATTTTTAATAGATACTTGTTTGTCTTGCCAAGATGAATACGAGGCTATTTTAAAGGATTATATCGATGGTGCAAGCATTGATCTAAATGAAGCATATTCTACACTTGAAAAAGTTATGTCAGAATTTGGGACAAAAATAGATGGAGAGGCTTAAAAATTTCCCAGAAAAAAGTTCAAAAAGCATTGGGTTATATTGAATTAGAGGGCATTAAGAAATAAAATCAGAAAGGAAAGAACAGTGGCATTAAAAAAGATAGAGCTTCCAGACGAGCTTTTGGCAAAGCTAGGTGCGACAAAAAGTCCAAAAGAACTGGGCGAGATAGTGGAGAGTTATGTAGTAGCAGGGATGGAGTGTGTTAGGTTTCCAAAGGATAATATAATGCTTTATAATGTTATTTTAGATCTCGCAACAAGGCTTGGCAAAGAGCAAGAAATAAACACTATGGTTAAAGAAGCTTTCAAAGAGATAAATCAGAAAATTTTGAGTGAGCTATAAAATTAGTTAAAAATATTGACTAATATAGTATTCTTAATATAAAAAAATAATTTTATTTAAACTTACAATTATTTGAATATTAAAAAATAAAAAACAATATTTTTTAATAATTTACTAGTTTTTATAATAATTAAACATATTATTAAATAAAAATCAAAGATATTTAATGAAAAAAACATATATTTTAAAAAACAAAGACGTCGATGTTTTAGAATTTAATGTTTGTTTTGAAAAAGAGATGTTTAGGGGTGTTGAAAATAAGATTGCCTATCTGCATGATGTTGAAATCTTAAATCAGGATATGGTGCCATATGAAATAAAAAAGAGCTCGCAAAACATTGAAGAATCGCTAGAGAACTGGATCAAAAATAGAAAAATCCCAAAGAATAGAGAATTTGTTAATGAAATTCTAGCTAGTAGCGGCATAACAAGAGAAGATAATTTTATGGCCTATATAAACATATCCTTTGGGCTTTCTCTTAATGATTGCTATTGGGTGGTATCAAACGAGCAAGACTACAAATGGTCTGATTATAATTTATATAGCAATTCTTTCAATGAAACACTTGCATTAGTTGCCTTTACTGGCATATCAACAAGACTAAAAGAGCTGTCTGTATCTCCAGAATTAACAACAAATGGCATGCTAAAGAAATGTTGGCATAAAAATGAAAGTAGTGGCAAGATTGAACTATATAAAGGCAGCAATACAAAAAGCACAGAAGGCGGATATGAAGCATATTGTGAATATTATATGGCTCAAATCGCAAAAGCACTAAATTTAAATGCAATAGACTATGATCTAGTCGCTTTTAAAAAAGAAATTGTAAGTTCTTGTGAGCTTTTTACCAGTGAAAAGTATGGCTATTTGCCAATTTACTACTGCTTAGACAAGAGTGATATAAAGTCAGACAAACTAAGTTTGATGAAAAAAATAGAAGAAATTTATGGCAAAGAAGCATTTGAGGATTTAATGCTCTTTGATGCCTTGATACTAAACATAGATAGACATTTAGGTAATTTTGGCATGTTAATAGATAATGAAAGCCAAAAGCTAATTAAGGCAGCACCGATCTTTGATAATGGTCTATCCTTTTTAAACTTTATAATTCAGGAAAAATTAAAAAACATAAATAACTTGATGGAGGATAAAATAAGCTGGTTTGAGTTAAATTTCGATGATCAGGCCAAGATGTTTGCTATGCCAAGACACATAGGACGACTTGAAAAGTTATCTAACTTTAAGTTTGAGCGACATGAATTTTATAACCTAGATGAAGAGATCTTGCAAACGGCAGAAAATTTCATATCAAAGCGAAGCCAGGCGATATTAAATATGGCTATTGATGCACAAAACAAGCTTTGTTAGTTTCAAAAGTCATAAAAATAAAAATATTTATTATCATTTTAAAAAATACGAACAGCTTCTAGCATTGATGTTAGAAAAAAATAAGTATCAATCTTTTAATAATTTAGGCAATGAAGCAGAGATTAACTTATATTTTGATTTAACCTTTAAAGCCTATGCGCTACCAAAACTAAAAACAACCTACTTAAATATTTCTTCACTGAAGTTCTTCATTCAAAAGAACAAAGAATAATTACTCCCTCGTAAAAGAATTTTTTGGAGATCCAAGCGATCTCCTTTTTTTAAAAAAATCAGTTTTATTTCCAAAATCTTTTCCTATACCATAGGGTGGATCTGCAAAAATTAAATCTACTGAATTATCTTTTATTTCTTTTAAAATATCTAAACAGTTTCCTAAAATTGCAATATTATTGTC
>ERZ772974.1883-NODE-1883-length-13280-cov-50.475312_pt1 | contig 13280 bp, 4 predicted proteins | sample MGYA00580671_ERZ772974 | MGnify/ENA primary metagenome ERZ772974 (study PRJEB29015, sample SAMEA2738065) | human oral metagenome | biome: human oral; feature: human-associated habitat; material: saliva | place: China | collected 2218 ... | reverse complement strand
CCCGTAGGCAAATCAGCTGACCAGCTCAAATACACTCCCAGCAGGCTCCCTAACGCCCCTAGCAGAGGGCCCATAATCATCATGGTCAGTAAGCGGTCAGTCAGTAAGCGGGCTGTGGCCGCCGGGATTACCAGCAGCGCCAACACCAAAATATTGCCGATAGTCTGCACGGAAATCACCACCGCCAAGCTCACGCACACATACAGGGCAATATCTAAAGCCAACACCGGCAGCCCTGCCGCGCGGGCAGTTTCACGGTCCAGGCTTACCGCCACAATCTCTTTATTTAGGGCTGCGATCAGCCCAATCACCACTGCTGCCCCGATCAGCGCCACCGGCACTTCACGCGCCGGCACGCCGGTAATAGAGCCGAATAGGAACTGTTGCAGCGAGCCGCTATAGCCTGGGGCGCGCGAAATAATTACCACCCCTAAAGCAAATGCCCCCACAAACAGCACCCCAATGATGGAGTCTTCTTTAAGCCTGCGGTTTTGGGCTAGTAGCGCCACGGTTACCGCCGTCAGAATCCCGGCTACCGCGCCCCCAAGCACCAGGTTAGTGCCGCTAACGAAGGCCACCGCCAGGCCGGGAAACACAGAGTGAGCGACGGCGTCGCCAATAAAAGCCATCCCACGCAACACCACGTGAGCCCCCACCACTCCGCAAACCAGGGCGCTAGTGATAGCAATCAGCAACGCCCTGGGTAGGAAGGCCAGCTGCGGGTTTAGTAGGTCATTTAGAAAATCAATTGGGGTTAACAACTTAACTCATCCCTAGGGCTTGCAGCAGCGGGTTATCGGCGCGCACTTGGAAAGTACGCATCCACAGGTCTTTGTCTTTAAGCTGGCTAGGCGGGGCGCAAGCCAAATCGGTGCGGTTAAGCAGACACAAATACTCGCACTGCGCCTGGGCCGCCACCAGATCATGGGTGGACATAAGCACGGCCACACCCGCCTGGCTCAGCTCTTTAAACAGATCCGTCAACAGCTCCTGGGTGGGCATATCCAAGCCCGTAAAAGGCTCATCCAACAGCAGCAACTGCGGCTTTAACGCCAACGCCCGAGCCACCAGCACCCGCTGACGCTGCCCACCCGAAAGCTGCTCCACCGGCCGCGAGCGCAAATCACTCATGCTTACCTGCTCTAGGGCACAGTCGGCAGCCTCTAGGTGCTCTGGGCGGGGCCGACGCAGCCAGCCGAGCCTGCCGGTGAGCCCGCTTAACACCACCTGACGCACGTTAATGGGAAAATCCCAGGCGAAAGCGTGACGCTGAGGCACATACCCAATGGCGCGCCGGTCAATGCGCTGACCTTGCCAGGTGATAGTGCCGGTGCTGGGCACGAGCCCTAGGATGGCCCGCAGCAGCGTGGTTTTGCCGGCCCCATTGGGGCCGATCAGCCCCATAAACTGGCCTTGGTCTAGCTTCAAGTTGACCTCTTGTAGCACGCTGCGGCCGCCCAGCTGCACGCTGAGTTGGTTTACTTCTAGCATGGTCACTTTCCTGATGGCTGTGCTTTTAGCGCGTTGGTGGTGCTGGTGGCGTCGCCTACCGCAAAGCGCAAGGTGGTGGTGGCCTGGTAGGTTTTACCGTCCACACCGGTAGCTTTGAAGGAGACTTTGACCAGGTAAATGCCAGGTTTGGAGAAAATCCAGTTGGCGTGCACGTGGGTGTTGGTGTCCACCCAGATGTCTTGGGCGCTGGCGGCAGAGTCGGCCAGCACTTTGGGTTTACCGAAGGTGCCTTCTTGCAAAATCAGCCAGCTGCGGCCGGGGCCCTTAACCTGCTCGATGCGCATGTTTACCTCGCCTTGGATCAGCTTGGTTACGGCTGGGTCTTGGGTGTTCCACCCCAGCCAAACCAGCTGGGTTTTTTGGGTTTGAGGTAGCACATAGACGCGCTTGGAGTCGGCTAGGAATTTGTAGTCTTCACCTTGCGGTACTTGGATTAGGGCGCCATCGCGTACACGCAGCACGGTTTTGTTGGGGTCGCGCCATACGGGTGAGGCTGCTGAATCATCTCGTAGCGACACGGTTAGTTTGCCACCGATTAGGCGCGGGCCTAGGTCTACGTGTCCAGCTTCGATTACCGCTGGGGTTTGTGAGATGGGCTCGTTTGCGGCCACGTTTTGCTCTAGGGCCGGGTCAGCACTGGGGGTGGCTGAGGTGCCAGGGGAGGTGGCTGCGCTGGGGCTGGCTGCGCGGCCAGGGGCGCCGCTGGTGGGGGCCGTGGTAGCGCCGGCCGCACTGGGGGTAGCGCCACTAGTGGGCACCCCCTTACCTGCATTAGCACTGCCCGGGGTTTTTGCCGACGACGCCGCTTGGTTTGCGATAGGCCTGCCACCTAGGCAGCGAGCCAGGGAGTTGGCATTAAAACGCATCATCGCCTGATAGGTGGGGGCCTGGTTATCCAGGGTGTCGCCGTAAAGCGGGCATACTTTCACCCCGGCTTCACTGGCCACCACTTTCAAGGTGGAGCGGGTGCGGGCCAGATTTGGCTCTAAAAACACCGCTTTAATATGTAGGTCCTTAATGGTGGCGGCGAGTTTACGCCGATCAGCCAAGGAGGGCTCACTAGCCGGGTTGGGAGCCACGAAACCAGCCACTTTAAGCCCATAGGCGTTAGCCAGGTAAGCGTAGGCGTCATTGGTGGTTACCAGTTGGCGGTTAGCTTCACTAATAGTGTCCAGAGTGCTTTTAACCTGGGTGTCTAGCTGGGCCAGCTGGTTTAGGTAGCGGGCGGCGTTAGCCTCATAGACACTCGCCCCGGCCGGGTCAACCTGCTTGAGTTTGGCGCAGATTACCTTCACATAGGCGGCCGCGTTGTGCACGTCATGCCACAGGTGCGGGTCAATTTCCCCATGCACGTGTTTGCCCAGCACCGCCTGGGGCAGGATGTAGGCTTGCGTGCCCGCACGGCCCACAAAACCGTAGCCTTGAGGCACTTGGGCTAGGGTGCGCGTGGGCACATCCACCACTACCCGCTGCGGGTCTAGGGCTACGTGGCCTGGTACGTGGGCCGCCCCAGCTACGACGACGTCGCTCTGGCTGGCTGCACTGGCGCCGTCGCTGGGGGTCGGGCTGGCAGAGCCACCAGGGCTGGGCGCAGCGGCTGAGCCGGTGCTCGCGGTGGGGCTAGCCCCGCTGGGCGCAGCGCTAGCTGAAGCACTGGCTGAGCTAGCGCCCGGGTTCGTGTTGGCGCTCGCAGCGGGGCTAGGAGTGCTCGCGCTCGCGGTTTTAGCGGCTGACGGCCAAGCCTGGCCGCTAGCCTGCTTGTCGGCTACCAGCGTGATGCGGCCAGCTTCTAGATCCACGCTCACATCGCCGTGGCCCGGACCCAAAACCACCCGACCTTCACGCTTAGCTACAGCGGCGGCGTCGACCCCCACCGCGAAAGTAAACGTGGCGGTTTTAAACTCCACGTTTTTACCCTTAACCGGGCGCAGGCGGGCCTTAAACTGCACCCGATACACTCCCGGCTTAGTGAAAGCCCAACTCATATGCTGGTGGGCGTCAGCCGGCAAGCTGACAGTGTCATGTTTATAGTCGCTGGCCGCGTCAAACCCGTCATGGCTGGAAAACCCCAGCTCCGGGGTGCCGAAAGTGGTGGTCAGGTAGGAGCTGGCTTGGCCCGGGCCCTGCACCGAAACCACCTGCAAATCAACCTCACTGGCCCGGTTAGCACCATAACGTTTACCGTCACCAGACACGCGCATCCCCAGCCACAGGGTATCCAAAGCCCGATCCTCAACCAGCGGCAAAATCGTGGCCCCCTGCTTGGCGGCCTCCTCGGCGATAGACACTGACTGGGCACTAGCAGGCAGGTTGGCATCCAAGGCGCGAATAATCGAATGCTGCTCCAGCAACAGGTAGTTACTAAAAGCCAAATCCGCATAGGCCACATCCCGAATAGCCCGCAGTGAGGGCTCATAGGAGTGCGGATCGGCGCCGTCGGGAACTAGCTGGGAGACCGTAGCCCGGCCTCCCGCCACATTACGCACTAGATCGGCCAGAATGCCGGTGGTGGTGACCACCCGCAACTGGCCGTCGCGGGCGGGATCTACGCCGACACCGGCGCAGCCCGCCACTAACGTTAAAACTAGTGCAGTCTGAATTACAGACTTAACTAGGCCCATGCCATCCGCCTGCGTGCCACCAGCACCGCAACCGCCAGCAACATCAGACCACCAGCAACATTCAAGGCGCCGCTAACCGCACCGGTTTTAGCCAGAGACTTACCGCCGCTAGCGCCGGCCGCCTGGCCAGCCTTGGCAGAGCCTGAGGCCGCAGAACCAGCAGCTCCACTGGCGCTGCCACCTTCACTGGAGCCGGCACCGGAACTGGCCGCTGCGCCGTCGCCAGAGCCGCCATCTTCACCGCTGATCTGCTCACCCTGCTTGGGGGTGACCTGGGCGGAAATGGTCAGCTTGTAGGTGCCCGGGGCGGTAAACACCCAGTTCTGGTGGGCGTGAGTGTTAGCCGGCAGGGTGTAGGAGCTGCCCTCTTCTTGCAGCAGGTGCTCACCCACACCCCCACCCAGGCCGCCGGAGGTAAATACTGAGACCTTACCGGGCCCCTCCACACTCACCAGGGTGAAGGTAACCTCGCCGCTGGTTTTGCTGACAATCTCTTCAGCCTGAGAGTTCATACCCAGCCAGGGCACACCCGCGCTTTGGCTGGAGGAAATCATCCACACATCCTGGCCCGGGGTGGCCACAAAGTTAAGCGCGTCGGGGGCTTTAAGAGTGGCCTTGTCTCCCAGCGAGAAAGTCAAAGTTGCCGGGTCAACCCAGCTGGCCGGCTGAGAGCGGTCATCTTTCACCTGCAGCTTGAGCTTGCCGTCCACAATGCGCGGACCTAAGTCAAAGTGCCCTTCATTGGCGTTGCCGTTGGCGTCAGGGCCCACCACGAAAGTCAGCGTGGCGGTGGCGCTAACCGCCGAAGAAGCCGGGTTTTCCTTCACCGCAGCGGCGCTTTGAGCCTTAGCCTTTTGGGCGCTGGTTTGGGCGGCTGCCCCCTGGCTGACAGAGCGAGCCTGGGCCACAAAACTCTGGGCGGGGCGAGCCTGGGATACAAAGCTTTGCGCGCCGGCCCGGGTGGTTACGGCAGATCGGTTTTGCCCGACGGCGGCGCGAGCCTGACTGGCAGAGCGGCCCTGAGCTGCGGCACGCGGGGCCTGAGCTGACTTAGCGCTGCGCGAGCTGGCCAAAAGCTGCTTGCCAGCGGGGTTAGCTGCGCTCGGCTTAGCCTTTACCTCGCCGCCAATGGCTGAGCGCGGCGAGGGGCTGGTGGCCGGCTTGCCGGCACTCGGCTTGGGGCTAGCCACCGGGGTAGCCGGAGCACTGGGGGCGGCGCTAACACCAGGCTGAGCGCTGGGGGCAGTGCTGGGCTGGGCCGAGGGGGTGACCACCGGCTGCGGAACCGCACTGGGAGCGGCCGAGGGCACTGCGCTGGGGGCCGCTGTGGGCTGGGCACCCGGGTTTTGGGTATCAGGGTTTTGCGGGGTAGGTGCCGGGGTGGGGGTGGCTTGAGCGGCGACGTCGCCTACCTCAACCCGATAGCTACGCACCGGGCTAGCAATTACCGTGCCATCACTGCGCTGAGCCAGCACCCGCACCTGCAGCTGGTAGACGCCGGCAGCAGAAAACACCCAGTTGGGGTAGGCGGCGGCCAGCTGTTGCGGGGCAATTTCTGAGCCAAGCGGGTTTAGCTCATAGTTGCCATCAACCAGCAGCGAGGAGGCCAGTTGACCGTTGTCATCCAATCCAAACAGGGACACGCTAGCGCCCTCAGGGCCGCTGTAGCTGACTTCAAAGTGGGCGGCGCTAAATCCTGCCTGGGCCAGCTGGCTGGTGTCCCAACCCAGCCGTCCCTTGGGGGCAGCGCTGGCCGGCTGCAGTGGCGAGTTAGCCTGGACGCCTTGGCTGACGAAATAGCCACCCGGACTGCCCGGATAGTCGTCAGAAATGTTTTGCCAGGTGGAGGCCGGGATCTTCAAAGTGGTTTGGGCCGGGTTGTGGCTAGTTCCGGTGGCGCCATCCTTTAGCTGCAAGTCCACTTCCCCATTGGCAGTGGCGACGGCGTCGAAAATGCTTAAGTCCCCACCCTCAAGGTTTACCGGCTTGGACTGGCCATCATTACTGGCCAAGCTAGCAGCGGGGCCAGAAACCCGGGCAGCATGTGCAGCGCCAACATGAGCGCCAGAGGGGCTGGCGACAGAAGCGCCCGCTAGCGGCGTCATGAAACCGCACAGCGCCACAGTGGTCAGCGCGGCCATACGCCGCAGCCAGGGGTCATTAAGACGCTGCGGGGTGGAGTCAGAAAAACGCCCGCGACCAGCAGCTACACGCATAACAGAGGGGGAAGAGTTGGTAGCGCCCTGGGTGGGAACTGAAGAAGGCCCGGCGGCCTGCAACCACGCAAACATGGCAGTCTTTCTAGTTGATATTGATTATCATTACCTGCTAAGTGTAGCGACTCTTTTTAGTCCTCACAAACGCGCAGCTCCACAGCAAAGCGCGAGGCCCACTAGCGCAACCCCAGGAACCACTAACGAAACCGCCGGGGACCATCACAAACCACCGGGGACCGCTAACGCATTTGTTAAGCGGCCCCCGGCGGGGTGGGGCGCCTAGTTTTGAGAGGGAAATCAGGCACCCCTATTGAGTTGTGTATTCAATTGTGTCGATATTCAGTTGTAGATCCTGTCAGTCCTGACGCTTGCGGCGCAGCAACATGCCGCCACCGCCCAATGCCAGGGCACTTAGAGCCAACATTCCGCTGGCCACACCGGTACGGGCCAAACCGCCGGGCTTTTCCGGCTTAGCCGGGGCTGCGCCGTGGCTGGGCTTACCAGGCTTACCGGGGCGACCCGGAAGCGGGGCGGAGCTGGCCGAACGGCTGGGCTGGGCCGTGGGGGCCGCGCTACCAGTGGGAGCCGCACTGCCGGTCGGAGCCGGGGCGCCGGTAGGTGCCGGGGCGCCGGTGGGAGCTACCGTGGGAGCCGCGCTACCGGTAGGTGCCGGGCTGGGCTGAGCCGTAGGAGCCGGGGAGCCAGTGGGAGCCACAGTCGGCTCAGGGCTGGCGGTAGGTTCCTGAGTGGGAGCCACAGTAGGCGAAACCGGAGCGGTGGGCTGCGGCGTCGGAGTGGGCGTCACAGTCTCAGCGCTTACTGCCGTGGTTACCCCAATGCGGTCGTTAGCTCGCTTGGTGGTACACACCTCGGGGGCGGGAGTGGCCAGGCAGTCCACACCGATCAGGTCATTGCTGGTGGGGCGCACGATCTTGACCATGCGCAGGTTGTCTACCTGCACCAGGCCGTCGCCGTCGCCGGCAGCAACCGTGAACTTAACCTTGGTGCCATCCTTAGCCACATTGAAGGTGACCGGAACGCGCTGGAAATAGCTGGCAGAAGCGTTAGTAGTGTGCTTCTGGTCAGCAGCCATCCAGTTCAGAGCCCAAGTGTGGTTAATAACCGTGGAGGGGTTCTTAACTGGGTTGGTGTCATTGACAGTCTTAACATCCAGGTAGTTCTGGCCCACCAGGCCTTCAGCGTTGGTGTTTACGGTAATCTCCGGCTCGGACTTGGCAGCCCCAGCGGCAGCCTTGTCGGTGGAGCTGGCCTTACCCTCAGCTGCAGCCTTAGCGCCGCCCTGAGGCTGGGTGCCAGCCTGGCCCTGGGTGCCAGCCTGGCTTTGGCCGGCCGCATTACCGCTTGCGTCACCATCGGGAACCAGGACCCCTAGTTCAGCGATAGAGAGCAGGTAATCGGGCTGGTCAGCCTTGGTCTTGTAGTTAGACAGCACGCGCAGGCGAATCAGCTTGGCCTTAACCGGGCTGTTAAAGACAATCTGCTGCACCTGGCCGGTGTTTTGCAAAGTGCCTTCAGCTACCTTCTGGTTGATGTTGGCAGCATCCTGACCCACATAGACCTCGTAGCGTTCGGGACGCCCGTTGGCCTGGTCAACGCGGCTATTGATCTTCAGACCAGCCACGCTTACCGCAGAGGCGGCGGTGGGGTCATCGCCCTGGTACAGGGCCAGGTCAATGTCGCTGGGGTGAGCTACCGGGTGCTGCCAGTCCTTGTCATAGAAGGTGGAAACGTTGCCGTCAAACATGTTGGAGGCCGGGTTGCTGGCGTAAGCAGCCGGGGCGGATACCAGCTGCTGGTCGCCGCTGTAGTCCTTAACCGGGTTGCCAGGTGCCGGGGCGGGAGTATCGCCGTCGGTGGCGTTACCACACAGAACGCGAGCGTCAGCCCAGTTAGCGTGGTCATTGCCGTTACCGTTGCCGCCGTCGCCCACAATCAAGCGAATCAGCTTCATGCCGGTGACGTCGCCGGAAACCTCCTGAGGAGTGTTGCTACCGGTGATCACGCCGGTCTGCGGTACCACATCAACCCAGTTAGTGCCGTCGGTGGTGCCTACCACACGGAAGGTAACCGAGCCGCTCTGGCCATCTTGCACACCCACGGTGGCCTTGAAAGCCTTGCACTTGCCGCTGAGCTCGAAGCCCACATCGGCAGGAGAGTGGGTACCTAGACCCTTGGTGTACTGCTTGCCGCCCATCACGATTGGGCCGCCGTCACCCTTTTGGTTTTCACCAACCTCACTGTCACGCTCAACCGGCCCCCAACCGTTGGAGTTGTACTTGGGGCTGAAAGGCAGGTCAGAGAGGTAGTTGACAGCGTCAGGTTTCACCGAGCCCAAAACCGCCACGTTAGTGTCACCACTAGCGCTGCGGGCGCTACCAGCGATCTTGTAGGTGGCCGTGTGTACCACGTTAGCGGTGGAGCCGCCCGCACCCTGGGGAACCTTGACGGTCCAGGTGGTGGTGAAAGTGGCGCCCTTGGCTAGCTTGGCGGTGGTGGCCGGGGTGTCAGCAGTGGCGCTCCAGCCGCTAGGCAGGGTCAGCTTGCTGGTCACATCGGTGATTTCGCTGGGTTCGTTGTTCACCAGGGAGCTGGTCATGTGGAAGGTGGAGCCTTCAATGGCCGTCTCGTTGGTGTCAATTGAGGCAGCAGCGCACGCGGGCATATCCGTGGTGGCACCCAGGTCCTCTACGCGGAAGTTGTCGAGCGTAAAGTCGTTGCCGTCCTGGCCGCCCTGGGTGTTGTACAGACCCACCCAGTAGGAGCCACAGCCACCCACGTTAAGTTCCTGTACATAGTGAGTGGGGCTGGTGGCCACCGGCATCACCGTGGAGTACAGGTAGTTAGCGTTTAGTCCGTTGGCGCCCTGGGCGTCATAGGCGGTAACCCAGTAGTAGGAGCCGCTGAGCGCGTTTTCGTAGTCATACGAAATGCGGTAGCGGTGTCCGGCCTTGAAGTTTACGGTCTGGGGCACGGTGCGGTAGACCAGTCCCCCATTTTCTTCGTGGCTCTTTAGGGACCAGTGTCCGGCGACGGCGTCGTCGGTGGCCTTCTTGGAACCGTCCGGTAGGGTGCCGCCCTTTTGGGTGTAGGGGCCGTTGAGGGAGGCCAGTACCGTACGCGGGTCGGTGATTTCGCCGGCGTCGCCCTTAACGAAGGGGCCCCAACCTTCGGGGACATTTTCAAAGTCCTCAAAGGCGATGGTGACCGGCTTGTCACGGGTGGCGCCCAGATCATCGTTGCGCTGCTGGCTGGCGGCGCTGGTGACGCCTTCACCTGAAGCAGACACGCTAACCTGGCGGGTCTTGCCGTCCTTGACCTGTACCCAAGCGCTGCCCTGGTAGGTGCCGGCATTGAGGGTCATTTCCTGGCTAATGGAGGAGTTGCCCTTACCCAGCTGGGCGATCGGGTCGCCGTGAGCGTCGTGGGGGGCGGTTACCTGGCCGGTGGTCTGGTAGCCCTTGAAGCTACCGGAGTTGAAGCCGGGGTCCACAAACACAGTTCCAGCGCCCCACTTGGGGGTGGCGGCGGCTGCGGGGGCCTTGGCGGGAGCCAGTACAAAGGCGGTGTGGTCGCGTTCAGCGGCCGGCACGGTCTCGTATACGGACTCAGGGATGGTTACCTTGCCGCCCTCTACCTTTACGTCAGTTACCTTTACGCGGCCCTTGTCGGTGAGGCGGTAGACGCTCAAAGAGCCCACGTTCTGGTAGGACTTGGTTAGGGTCCAGGTGGTGGCGGTACCAGCGGGGTTGTAGTAGTACAGACGTGGTGCGCCGCCCTTAGCGCCATTGTCGATCCAGGGCAGCAGGTAGCTGTCGCCCTTAAGCACGGTGGCGCCGTCGTAAACAAACTGGCGGCTAGCGGACATGTCAGCCTTGATAGCCCCGGCAACCTGGGTGGCCGGAGTCTGGCTGGTGACCGCCGTAGCACCTGAGGCTACAGTGCCGTTAGCGAAGGTGTAGGTGTAGACAGTCTTGCCGTTTTCACCCTTAGCGCTTTCCTGACGCATAATACGCGAGTTCTGCAGGAACTTAACCGGCAGGTTGTTAGCCCAAATGTTGCGGTAGAAGGCGCTCTGGTCTTGGTGGCCAGTCCAGCCCTCAAACTCAACAATCTGGGGGTAGCCCAAAACTACGTTGGGGTTCCAGTTGTCCTTGTTGGAGTTGTCCACAAAGCGGATCACGTCAGAGTTCAAACCCTTGTTGGTGGCGCCGCCATAGTTTTCATCATTGGACCAGTGCGACCAGGTGGAGTAGCGCTCAAAGCGGTCAGCCCACTCTGAACCCATTTCCCAACCCATCTTGTTTAGCTCGCGGCCCAGGCGCTCAGCTTGCCAGCCCGAACCGTAGTAAACGTCAATGTAGATCCAGCGGAAGTTGGGGTAGGTAGCCAGCGGGAACTGGTTACGCAGGTCTTGGAAACGCTTAATTACCGCGCCGCTACCTAGATCAGCACGCTGATCAACGTAGTAGGACTGGTTTAGCCAGTTCCAGCCGCGCCCGCCAGTGAAGGGTAGGGAACCGAAAGAGTTGGCTTCGGGGTAGGCCTCAGTGGTGTTGACGTGGACGCCGTAAATCGCGTTGGAGTTGGCGGTGGTGTTAAACAGGGTGGCAAAGTCCTTGTCACCACCGGCGCGGGTGTTGATGTTGCCCGCGTAGTCCATGTGTCCAGAGTCGTGGCCTTCAGAAGCGTAACCCTTGAGCATCACGCGCTGACCTAGGCCGTCAGTAGCCAGGTTGACGCGCTTTACGTCGTCGGCTACCTGCAAGAAGGGGTGCGTGGCGGCCGAGCCGAAGTCAAAGGGAATATGGGTTACTACCCACTTGTGGTTGTCAGCTGCACCGGCCACCCAGGGGGTGATGTCCGCATAGGCGACGGCGGCATCCTGCCAGTTCACCGTGCCCGAGGAGTTGGCGTCACCGGTGAACACCAAAGTGGTGTAGGGGCGCTCTTCATCGCCGACGGCGTCAGTGGCTGCAGCTGAGCGGTAGGTCCACTGGCCGTTGGAGGCCAGCAGGGTCTTAGAACCATCCTGGTCAACTACCCGGCGCTTCCAGCGCGAACCGTCGTCAGCTTCCCAGCCGGTGGGGCGGTCGTAGGTGGCGTTGGTTTCCATACCCACGGCCACCTTAGAGGTGTTAACCATCAGGTAGGTACTGGGGGCGTCAGCGTCGCTGACCGGGGTGGACTCGCTTAGGCTCTCAATAGTGTCAGCCACGCCAGCGTATTTGTTCTTAGCGCTAGCGCCACGCGAAACCAGGGTGATACCGGCAGCGTAGGCGCCGCCGTCTTTAGCGCTAACCGATACCAGGCCATGGCCGGGAATCTCGACGGTGTGGGCGCCACCGGTGAGCTCAGTGATACGGAAGGTTAGGGTGGGACGCTTGGCACCAGTTGTGCCCTGGGCCTTTGAAGTAATCTCCTTTACTTCAATTTCGGCCTTCATGGTGACGTCAGTGTCATTGAAGTCAACCGTGTAGGCCACCTTGGTGTTGGATTCTTTAACTGCCTGCACCGACTTGACGGTGTAAGCCTGATTGTCAATCAGTACTGAATCGAGGACCTGGGTGCGGCCGCCAACTTTATTGCCCGCGAAGGTGTAGCCAAGTACCTGGGGGAAGGCGTTGGATACGGTCGCGGTCAAGTTACCGGCGCTAATGGTCTCCGGAGCACTAATGACACCAGAAGTTTCCGGGGTCACTGCGCCAGCAGCTGCCCCTGGAAGGGATAGGGCGACAACCCCTAGCAATGCTAGGGACCGTCGGTGGAGGTGTCTTACCTTCATCGTGTAGGGCTCCTTTGCCTAGACGTGGTTGACCCAATTTTGTCCTTTTGCAACAAAAAGCGTCAAGTCTAAGCAGAACCGAACAGCAGAAGTTGCAACCAAACAGTTACAAATCTGGTTTGAGCTAATAATTTAACTAGCGCCTGCTGCGCGCATTTGTTCGTTTATCGTAAAGACTGTTTTGCACACAAACCGAAAAGCTTGGGGTAGTCCATGTATCACAGCTTCATTGCCGCCTGTACATGGGAACACCGCCGCCAGTGAGCAACACGCACTATAGCCAGGGTGATGAGCTAGCTATAACGGAACACTCGCAGTAGCGGCGGTGCGGCGATAGATTACCTTGGTTTTTACTAGTAATTCCAGTACCTAAACCTCATTTTTTGCACTTTCTTTTAGGCCAAAAGTGTTTCTGCAGGCCAGCAAGTTACAAGTAGTCGCAAATCACTTTATATGTGGGCTAATTAACTAAAAACGGTGCTGAGTAGGTCTAAACCCACCCAGCACCGTCGAATTAGTTAAAAGCGCAGGTCACTCCGCACTGGCGGCGCTAGCAGCCGAACCGGCCACAGCCGCACCGGGAATTAGCGTCAGACCGTCGTCGGCAACGTCAACCGTAACCTGCTGGCCGTCAGCAACCTGGCCGGCCAAGATCAGGCGGGCCAAGCGGTCACCAATCTCACGCTGCACCAGGCGACGCAGCGGGCGAGCCCCGTAAGCCGGGTCGTAGCCCTCGTCAGCCAGCCAAGTGCGGGCGGCGTCGGTAACATCCAGGCTGATGCGGCGGTCAGACAGACGCTTGCTCATCTTGCTTAGCTGCAAGCCCACAATCTGGCCCAACTCATCCTTGCTCAGCGCATTAAAGATCAGCACATCGTCAAGGCGGTTGAGGAACTCAGGCTTGAAGGCGGCGCGCACCGTAGCCATAACGTTCTCGCGCTTTTCCTCCTGGCTCAGCGCCGGGTCTACCAGGAACTGGCTACCCAGGTTGGAGGTCAGGATCAAGATGACGTTACGGAAGTCCACCGTGCGTCCCTGGCCGTCAGTTAGGCGACCGTCGTCGAGCACCTGCAGCAAGATGTCAAAGACCTCAGGGTGGGCCTTTTCCACCTCATCTAGCAGCACCAC
>ERZ772974.1882-NODE-1882-length-13281-cov-10.277408_pt1 | contig 13281 bp, 7 predicted proteins | sample MGYA00580671_ERZ772974 | MGnify/ENA primary metagenome ERZ772974 (study PRJEB29015, sample SAMEA2738065) | human oral metagenome | biome: human oral; feature: human-associated habitat; material: saliva | place: China | collected 2218 ... | reverse complement strand
ATGGTGGTCTTAAACTAAATCCTGATGAACAAAGACGTTTTCTCGGAACATTTGAGGAACGTGTCCTTGGCTACGCAGACCTTGAAACAGCTGATGATGATAAATTTAAAAATGGATTTTTAACAATTATAGAAACCTTTAAAAAAGAGACTCAACCTCTATTTGTCAAAATTTCTCCTCAGGTAGAGTTTGATAAACAAGTTTTTTATCTAAAACAATCCAAAGATGCTGACTGCCAAGCGACCATCGTTTCTGAAGATCATAACTCTTCTCCTTTTGGCCTAGTTATCCATAGCGATGCCCCTGTTCAAACAAGTGAAAAAGACCTCAGAAAGGCCTTTTCAGACTTATGGCAGGAAAAAGAGATGAAAAAAGCTCCTACTTCTCTTTGGAAAAAGTGGTTTGGTTAATTTTTCTTCAAAGCTAAAATTTGACCAATGTTTGCAGCTGTATCTTCTAAATAGATAGCGGCATTTTTTAGACTGTCTTCTAGTGGTTCACTTTTTTCTAGTATTGAAAAAGCAGCGATGACATTCTCAAATGGTAAGGGAGGTAAATCCTCAGCTAAACTACCACAAATAGCAATAACTGGAACACCATTTGGTGTTCTTTTTGCTACCCCGATTGGAGCCTTGCCAGCTATACTTTGAGCGTCTAACCTACCTTCACCAACGATAGCAAGATCTGCATCCGCAACCTTCTGATCAAAACCGATTAGATCTAAACAAGTTTGAATACCAGAAACAATTGTTGCTCCAGCAAAAGCACATAAGCCCGCTGCAATACCACCACCTGCTCCAGCTCCTTCCAGTTTTAAGATTTCAGGGGCAACTTTTCGATAGAAGTTTTCAATAGCAGAATCAACTTCATGAAATTGAGCTGGATTTAAGCCTTTTTGCTTTCCAAATGTATAGGTAGCACCGTGAGTTCCACAGAGTGGATTGGTAACATCTGCTAAGATTTTGATACGCACATCAGCAGGAATAGATATAACTTTCTCCTTTGAAATATCAGTAATTTCAAACAAGGACTGACCAATATCTAAAAGTTCATCTCCATTTTTGTCATAGAACTTGTAACCGAGTCCTGCAGCAATTCCAAGTCCGCCATCGTTACTGGATGTCCCACCAACTCCGATATAGATTTCTTTTATCCCTTGATCTATTAAATGCAAGATTAGTTGACCAATCCCCTTGGTTTGAATTTCTAGAGGATTTCGTTTTTCAATAGGAATTTTAGCAAGTCCAACTAAATCGGCCACCTCGAACAGAGCAAGTTCTCCTTTTTGAACATAAGTCATTTGAACCTCATCTCCAAAGGGACCTGTCACTAAAGCAGTTTTTTCTACAAGACCAAGTGAATTTTTAATGGCATCCACTGTTCCTTCCCCTCCATCGCCAACAGGTAAGAGCAAACATTTCGATTCAGGTAGAGCCTTTTTAAGGCCTCGTTTAATAGCTTTAGCTACTTCACTTGCAGGGAGACTCTCCTTAAAAGAGTCAGGTGCTATAACAATTTTCATACACTCATCTTTCTAATCAAAGGAAATCTATCAGATTCAATACTTTTGTTAAATCTCTTTCTTCAATTTGAAGGGGAATTTCCTCTTTCACGATTTCTTTGGCACAGAAGCCAATGCCGATTCCAGCTCTCTTCAACATTGCTAAATCATTAGCTCCATCACCAATAGCAATTGTTCTATAAATTGGTACCTCTAATTCATCAGCCCATCTTACTAGGGTTTCTTTTTTAACTTCTCTGCTGATAATAGGACCAACAAGATTTCCAGTTAAATGACCATCTCTGATTTCCAGTTGATTAGCAGCAAATAATGAAATCCCTAAATCCTTTGCCAATCTTTCTACAATAGGTGTAAATCCACCCGAAACTAGACCGACCTCAATATCATGTTTTTGAAGAATTTTAACGAACTCTTGGGCATTCTTGCTAAAATGAACCTGTGTATAAAGATGTTCAAATTTATCGACAGATAGTCCTTGTAATAAAGAAACACGTTTTCTCAAGCTTTCTTCAAAATCTAATTTTCCCCTCATGGCTTGACTAGTTAGCTGAGCAACCTCTCTTTCACAAGCTGCCTCTTTCCCCAACAAATCAATAACTTCCTCTTCTATTAGTGTCCCATCAACATCCAGTACACAGAGTCCTTTGATTTTTTTCATATAATTGCCTTACTTTCAGAATCTCAAAAAATCGTATGAATGTATCATACGATTTTAACTATTTAGTTTGCTAAACTGAGGTACAAATCAAGATATGACTTGCAGGCTGTATCCCAAGAGAAATCACATTCCATAGCTTGAACTTGCATATTTTTCCAAACATCAGGATGGTTGTGATAAACATCCAAAGCTGTTTGCAATGCCCAGTTGAGCCAGTATGGAGTTAGGTTATTAAAGCTAAAGCCTGTACCTGTTCCATCAATTGGATTAAAGGCTTGAACAGTATCTCTAAGACCACCAACCTCATTTACCAAAGGAAGAGTTCCATATCTCATGGCCATCATTTGTGAAAGGCCACACGGTTCAAAGCGACTTGGCATGAGGAAAATATCACATGCTGCATAAATCTCTTGAGCTAATTTCACATCGAAAGTGATATTGGCAGAAAGTTTTTCTGGGAATACTTGACTAAACCAAGAGAAGGCTTGTTCAAATCCTGGATCTCCAGTTCCCAAAAGAACGATTTGAATATCCTCTTGAAGCATTCGATGCAAGCTCTCAACTACCACATCAAAACCTTTTTGACGAGTTAAGCGAGATACAATACCAATCATTGGTACATCAGAACGTACTGGAAGACCAACTTTTTCTTGAAGTTTTGCTTTATTTTGAGCCTTTCCTGACAGATCAGTCTTATTAAAATGATACTCAAGTAAAGCATCCGTCTCTGGGTTGTACAAATCTGTATCTATACCATTAACAATACCAGAAAGCTTGCCAGATTCCATACGGAGAATCTGATCAATACCGCAACCAAACTCCGTAGTCATGATTTCATAAGCATAGCTAGGTGACACGGTTGATACACGGTCTGCATAGAGAATACCAGCCTTCATCCAGTTAAGACAATCATTCCAACGAACTGTTCCATCAGCGTAGCGCTCAAATCCAACCCTGAACAAGTCCCAAAGCATACTTTCAGAGAATTGACCCTGAAATTCCAAGTTATGAATGGTCAAAACAGTCTTGATTCCTTGGTAGGCTTGAATCCATCTGTATTTTTCTTTTAACAAGAAAGGAATCATTGCTGTATGGTAGTCATGAGCGTGGAGAACATCAGGGATAAATCCGATACGCTCCATAGCTTCTAGGGCTGCAAGTTGGAAAAAGGCAAAGCGCTCACCATCATCGAAATCTCCATAAACATGCCCACGGAAGAAATAATATTGATTGTCGATGAAGTAGAAGGTAACACCGTTTAAAACAGTTTTCTTAATTCCACAAAATTGTCTACGCCAACCAACATAGACTTCGAATTGAAGGACATCTTCGATCTGATCACCAAACTTGGCTTCAACCATGTCATAGTAGGGTAGAATAACAGCAACTTCATGCCCAGCTTTTACTAATGATTTTGGAAGTGCTCCGATAACGTCTCCCAATCCACCTGTTTTTGAAAAGGGAGCTCCCTCTGCTGCTACAAATAAAATTTTCATGAAAGGACATCCTCTGTTACTTTTTCGCCTTTTTTGATGACAACAGGGTTTTCTGCTGTACCTCGAATGACAACTCCCTCAGCTATTTCAGCACCCTTATCAACGATTGCATACTCGACTTGTGCACCTTTACCAACGATAACGCGAGGGAAAATAAGAGACTCTTTAACCAAGCTGTCTTTATTGATACGAACATTACGCGAAATAACAGATTTATCCACTTCACCTTCAATGATACTACCTGAAGCAAATTGAGATGTGTTTACTTTAGAACCAGGTGCATAGTAGGTAGGTTCTTCGTTTTTAACTTTAGTATGAATCTTTTGATTTGGTGAGAACAAAGAGTAGAATTTATGCTGATCAAGCATATCTAGATTCGCTTGGTAGTATGTTTCTACTGAATGAATATTTGCTAGGTAACCTGTATATTCGTAGGCAAAAGCACTTTCTTTTGCTGCCAAATCACGAAGAACATAGCGTAATTTTTCTGGGTATTCTTTTTGAGCTTCTTCTTCTAAACGTTTAATCAACCATTGAGTGTCTACTACAAAGATATCTGTCGACATGTTGTAGTATTCTTGGTTTGATTTTTTATCGAAGAGTTTGTGAGATAGCACGTGGTCAGTTTCATCAATATCTAGAATAGCATTTACTTCTGAAATATCCTTTTTAGGCATTTTCTTATAAACAACTGTGATTGGTGATTTTGTAGTATTATGCAAATGGAAAACTTGATTGAGATCGATATTCACCAAAACATCACAGTTCAAGGATACTGTTTGGTTTGAACCAGAACGTTTCAAGTAAGTCAAGAGTTGTTGATAGTATTCTTTACCAACTGTACTGCTTTCTACACGGGTATTGTAGATTCCAAGATAGTAGTGGCTAAGAAGGGTATTCAAGCCCCACTCACGACCAGAACGAATATGGTCAAAAACTGAACTGATGCTATCCTGTTGGAAGATTCCAAAGATACTACGGACACCAGCATTTGCTAAACTTGAAAGTGGAAAGTCAATCAAACGATACTTTCCTCCAAATGGCAAACTTGCCACAGGACGATTGCTCGTCAATGTTGACATATCATGAAAACCAACAGTGTTTCCTAAAATCGCTGAATATTTATCAATCTTCATCTGTTGCTACCCCCACTACTTCGTTATATCCGACTACTTGTACTTCTTCTGTACCATCAATTTCTACACCATCGGCAATAATTGCACCTTCACCGATGATTGCGCGTGTAATTTTAGCGCCTTTTCCGATAACTGCTCCACTCATGATGACAGAGTCAACGACTTCTGCTCCCTTACGAACTTGAGCTGCTGTTGAAAGGATAGAGTGTTTAACAGTACCATTTACATAGCATCCGTCAACTACAAGAGAATCTTCTACATGTGCATGTTCTCCAAGGAAGTTTGGTGGAGCGATTAGGTTACGAGAATAAATTTTCCATTGACGGTTACGGCTATCTAGAGCATTCTCTGGAGAGATGTATTCCATATTTGCTTCCCAGAGTGATTCGATAGTACCAACGTCCTTCCAGTATCCATTGAATTCATAAGCATAGACACTTTCACCAGTTTCAAGATAGTTTGGAATAACGTTTTTACCAAAATCTGACATATCAATATTAGCCTTTTCAGCTGCAACTAGCATATTGCGAAGTCGTTTCCAATCAAAGATATAAATACCCATTGATGCCTTAGTTGATTTTGGTTCAGCTGGTTTTTCTTCAAACTCAACAATACGATTATTAGCATCTGTATTCATGATACCAAAACGGCTAGCTTCTTTAAGTGGCACATCTAAGACAGCAACTGTCAAGCTGGCATTATTGTCCTTGTGTGATTGGAGCATATCATCGTAGTCCATCTTGTAGATATGGTCACCCGAAAGAATCAAAACATACTCAGGATTGATGCTGTCGATATAGTCGATGTTTTGGTAAATGGCATGACTTGTACCTTCAAACCAACGGTTCCCCTCACTTGCAGAGTAGGGTTGAAGGATTGAAACTCCGGTGTCAATACCATCTAGACCCCAACTAGAACCATTACCAATGTGGCTGTTGAGAGCTAGTGGTTGATACTGTGTAATAACCCCAACATTATGGATACCAGAGTTGGCACAGTTTGAAAGAGCGAAGTCAATGATACGGTAGCGCCCACCAAATTGCACGGCAGGTTTAGCAATGCTTTGAGTGAGTTTACCGAGACGAGTTCCTTGCCCACCAGCAAGGATTAAAGCTAGCATTTCATTCTTCATTTTCTACTCCTTTTTGAGTTTTATTAGCGACTTTTTTAGTAGGTTTTATGCGACGTTTGATTTTCCAAATACTTGCTCCCATAGCTGGCAAGGTAAATGTCAAAGTCTGCTCATAATCCTTCCACAATCCTTCTTGAGTTTGAACTGTTTGGTTATGCTCTTTCCACACACCACCCCATTGTTCTAACTCTGTATTCCAAATTTCTTCATAAATGCCTGCAACTGGAAGACCAATTGTAAAATCAGGACGTTCAACTGGTGCCATATTGAAGACACAGACTAGCATCTCGCCTTTCTTGCCCTTACGGATAAAGGAAAGAACACTCTGATCTCTATTATCCGCATCAATGATTTCAATACCATCGTAACTTGTATCAATTTCCCAAAGACAACGGTGGTCTTTATAAAGCTGATTCAACTGTGATGTAAAGTACTTCATCTTGGCATTCATCGGATCTTCTAGGTTAGACCACTCTAATTGCTCTTCGGATTTCCACTCTAAGAATTGACCAAATTCGCTACCCATGAAGAGTAATTTCTTACCAGGGTGACAAATTTGATAAGTGTAGAGGTTTCTCAAACCAGCGAACTGATTGTAACGATCACCCCACATCTTATGCATCATACTCTTCTTACCGTGGACAACCTCATCATGTGAGAATGGTAGGAGATAATTTTCATTAAAGACATACATGAAGCTGAAAGTCACAAGGTTAAAGTCATACTTGCGGTAAATTGGATCTTCTTCGTAGAAACGTAGGATATCATTCATCCAACCCATGTTCCACTTGTAGTCAAATCCAAGTCCACCCATTTCCTTCATACCAGTAATCTTGGTACCTGAAGAAGACTCCTCTGCAATCATCATAACATCCGGATGCGCTAGCTTAATAACATCATTCAAACGTTGTAGGAAATAATAGCCTTCATAGTTGAGATTGCCACCGTCTTTATTTGGTGTCCATGGAGCATTGTCATAATCTAGATAGAGAATATTACTTACGGCATCTACACGAATACCATCTAGGTGATAGAAATCAATCCAGAACTTAATACTAGAAATCAAGAAAGATTGGACTTCATTTTTACCTAAATCAAAGTTCAATGCCCCCCAACCGTAGTTGTGTGCTTTGTTATGGTCTTGATATTCAAAAGTCGGTGTTCCGTCATAATAAGCTAAAGCATCATCATTGATTGTAAAGTGACCTGGCACCCAATCCACAATTACACCGATATTGTTGATATGACATTCCTCAACGAAGTCTTGAAACTCTTCAGGACGACCATAGGCATGCTCTAAAGCGAAGTAGCCCATGAGCTGATAACCCCAACTCAAACCAAGTGGGTGAGCCATCAAAGGCATAAACTCGATATGAGTATAGTTCATCTCAACAAGATAGGGGATGAGCTCTTCTTTGAGTTGAGCAAAGCTATAAGGTGTTCCATCAGGATTTCTCTTCCAAGATCCTGCATGCGCCTCATAGATATTGACTGGTCTTTCGAAAAATCCCCAACGTTTTCTGCGAGCTAACCAGAGACCGTCCTTCCATTTTTTCTCAGGAATTTCTGTTAAAACTGCCCCTGTTCCTGGACGAGCTTCATAGCGTACTGCCAAGGGATCAATCTTCATAAGCTGATGACCATTAGCACGAGTAATATGATATTTATAAATATGTCCCTCTTGAGCTAAAGTTGTAAAAACTTCCCAAACTCCAGATTCATTACGAACCATGGGGATTTGATTTTCAACCCAGTTAGTAAAATCACCAACTAGATGGACAGCCTGCGCATTTGGCGCCCAGACACGGAATGTATAACCATACTCACCGTCTCTTTCTTCACGATGCGCTCCTAAATAGTGTTGAAGATGGAAATTTTCACCACTAGTAAAAGTTCTTAAAGCCTCAAATTTATCCATTGAATCCCCCTTTAATTGTAAGCGTTTTCTATGTCTCTATTATACTATCTTTTAGGAAAACTTTCAACTAATTTCCGAATTCAACTAAAATTTTTTTCGAAAATCTTCATATATTTATCTTAACATTTCTAAAATTTTCATAAATGATAATAAGCAGTGGAATTTTCTATTAGCTACTGTTACGAAAATAACTCTCATTATCTTTATATAAAATAACTTACTTAAAAACTGAACGTTTTTAGTTTTTGATAACATAATATTCGTAGATAACTCTTTTTATATAATTTTACCAAATTTTCTGAAATTTTCAACCATTTTTAGTAATTGTTCCATTTTTATTTTTATGTTTGAAAATATAAAAAACTCAAGCATAAATCTTGAGTTTTGGGTTATTTTTTAGGATAAAACATTCATAACTGCCACACTGACGTCGTCAATAACATTTTCTTGGTCAGAACGGCTATTAGTTACCAACATTTCAAGGTTGCCTGCATTTTCATAGTAAAATGAAGCCCCTTTAGCATTGAAAACAACCAAGAAGTGCTCTTCAATTCCCTGAATCTCGTAGACAATCCAACCACTATTTTCAATGGCTGTGTGAACAAAGACATGACGGTAGACTTCTTCATAGGTAGGGTATGAAAAGGCACTGCTTTGTGTTTTAAGACGGATAATCTGACGGACAAACTCGATGCTATCTTGACGCTCATTGATCAAATCCCAATTAACTTGGTTGACGCTATCAGGCGCATTGTAACTGTTCATTGCTCGCTCACGATCCGCATGAGTCAACTCTCCATTTTCGCCTGTAGCTACGAGTTTAGTACGGCCAAACTCTTGCCCCAGTTCCATGAAGGCCATCCCTTGCATGAGGAGGTTCATAGCCGTTGCTGTTTCTACTTTCTTCATGATGCGTTTATCACTCTCCATCGGATGAAGAGTTTTAAGTAAATCATGCAAATTGTAGTTATCGTGGGCTTCTACATAGTTAAGAACCTGATTGGGGCTGAGATATGAACCGAGCTCACGACTTCCAAGAATAGCCTTTGCGAGGATCGGCTCAGTACCTGCTCCACTGACGAAGCCAGATTTGATAGAGCCATAGACTTCACAACCTTTGATCGCATCACGTTGATTATCATTAAAGAATCCAATGTTTGGCAACTGGTAGGCATTGTCTTTCTTAGCCTTGTCATAAGGAGCAAGACCTGTTCCCATATCCCAACCTTCTCCATACAGGATGATTTTCGGATCGACTTCGTCCATAGCCCAACGAATCATCTGCATGGTTTTGACGTCATGAATTCCCATTAAATCAAAGCGGAAACCGTCAATATTGTATTCTTTTACCCAGTAGAGAAGAGAATCAATCATATATTTACGGAACATTTCATGCTCACTGGCAGTTTCGTTACCGACTCCTGTTCCATTTTGGTAGGTTCCGTCATGGTTCATTCGATAATAATAATCAGGAACCGTTGTTTGGAATGGCGCATCCACCGTTGAGAAGGTATGATTGTAAACAACATCCATAATAACACCGATACCAGCATCGTGATAAGCTTGGACCATGGCTTTCAAATCACGGATAGCTTGACCTGGATCATTTGGATTTGTAGACATGCTAGTTTCTGGAGCATTGTAGTTTTGTGGATCATATCCCCAGTTATAAGTTACATTTCCATCTGCGTCGTATTCTTTATGACGGTCAGCAATTGGTTGCAACTGAACATAGTTGACACCAAGTTCTTTGATGTAATCAAACGCAGTTGATTGACCATATTGGTTAACTGTTCCAGTTTGCGCTGCACCTAAGAAGGTTCCTCTTAATTCTGGCGCAACACCAGATGTTTCAGACTTAGTCAAATCACGGATGTGCATTTCATAAATGACTGCTTGGCAAGGATTTTCCAAACGCCAAGTTGCTTCTGTACCATGCTTAACCTCAAAACCTTCGACCTGACGATCTTGATTTGAGACAATGGCTGAACGTTTTCCATCAGGACTTGTCGCTATTGTATATGGATCACGAGTTAGTGACTGGTGATGAGGAAAGTCAATTTGGTAGTGGTAAGCACAACCTGCTAAGCTTTCTGGAACTGATAAACTCCAAACACCAATGGTATTATACTTGTGACTATAGGAGTAACTATTTCCTCGCTCCATTTCAAAGGTTTTAAGGATAGGTGCGTCGTTACTTGCAGATTCATAGACTACTACTTGGACAGATGTAGCTGTTGGTGCCCATAGGCTAAATCTTGTTTCAGTTTCAGAAACTTGACATCCCAACTCTCCTTGATAACCCCAGTGGTGGTCAAAACTAGCGCTATTGATTGCCTTGTCGAAGGCAAAAGGATTTTGGTCTTTATAATGAGTACTGGCAATAGCTGGATTTTCAGAATAATAAACTGTATCATCTCCATCCAAAATCCAAACCTCTGTCAAAAGTGGATAATAATCGAAGCGAATAGGATATTCTTTGCTGACACCATCTTTTTCAACACTAAAAATCATGGTCTCAAGAGCTACTTCACTCGATTGAGTCAGTGAGAATTTTGCTCCAAAATATTCTTCTTCTTTGATAAGTTCTGCTGAATCTAGAGGCTTTTTGCTGAAACTGCAAGCCTCGTAAGCTTCATCTTTACGATGATAATGAATAAGTACAGGATAATTGTACATGGTTCTCCCTAATTTCTAAATTAAATTTGATTTTATATGTGACTAATAATTTATTGATCAAGTGCCTCACGATTCACAAAAAATTCAATGTGATTATGGCACACTTCCAAATCTACTGGTGTGTCGCCACCGTATTCTCCATCAAGATTGAGCATTAAAGGCTCTTCATGATCCAAAGTTTCAATTCGGAGTTTACTCGTTTTAAGGTATTCAACATTGATATCTGAAACATGTTGGCCTCCGTTCATGGCCTGAACTAGCAGACTCAACATATCTAGTATTTTATCCGTCTTTACTAGAATAAGCGTAAAATTGCCATCATCCAGTTTGGTATCAGGTGCAAATTGCTCAAATCCACCAATAGAATTGGTCAAGGCAACAAAGACAAGAGAAACTTCTCCTGTAAAAATTCCCCAATCATGGTAAATACGAACAGGACGGACTTTGGATTTTGGAAACATCTCGATGCCTTTAGCAACGTAGGCCAGATAACCCAAACGCGTCTTTAGTTCACTCGGAACACTAAAGGTTAACTCCGTAAGAGCTCCTGCAGCAGCAATATTGATGAAATACTTATCGCCAAAGGCACGACCAATATCAATTTGCTTGGTTTCATTTTTAGCAATGATCTTCGCTGCAGCAACTGGGTCCCCCATAGGGATTTTCAATGCTCTTGCATAGTCATTGGTAGTTCCAATAGGAATGATGGCTATCTTTGGACGATGTTCCAGAGGTGCAATTCCATTAACCACTTCATTGATGGTGCCATCGCCACCAGCTACTAAAACCAAATCAAAGCCAGCTTTTGCAGCTCTTTCTGCTTCTTTCTGGGCTGACAGGTGTTCAGGTTTGGTTTGGAAAGTACTGGTTTCATAGCCTATGCTCTCTAACACTTCTAGGACTTCTGCGATATTTTGCTTGATAATTTCCTGGCCTGATGTCGGATTATAAATGAGACGTGCGCGTTTTTTTTCTTCTTTCATAGCTTACAAACTCTCAAGCCAAGCTTCATCACGAATCTCTATTCCCAGTTCTTGTGCTTTTTGGAGCTTGCTTCCTGCATCTGCTCCTGCTACAACAAGGTCTGTTTTTTTCGACACACTACCAGTAACCTTGGCTCCTAGACTTTCTAATTTATTTTTAGCTTCTGAGCGATTAAGACGCTCTAGCTTTCCTGTCAATACGACAGTTAGACCAGACAAGGCTGCATTTGCTGCAACTGTCTGTCCTTTGTAGTCTAGATTAACACCTGATTCTTTCAATTCCCTTAAAAGGATTTCAGAACCCTCTGTAGCAAAATAGGTCTGTAAGCTTTGGGCAATGACACTTCCCAAACTTTCGATACTTGCAATTTCTTCAGGATTGGCTTGTGCTAGCGATTCGATTGAGTGGAAGTTTTGTAAAAGCAACTGACTTGCCTTACTTCCTACATGACGAATCCCCAAACCAAACAAGAGTTTTTCAGCAGAATTTTCTTTGGATGCTTGAATAGCCTGGTAGAGCTTTTGAGCAGATTTTTCCTTGATACCATCTAGCAAGAGCAAATCTTCCACAGTCAAGCGATAAATATCTGCAACATCCTTAACCAAATTGGCAGCAAATAATTTCTCCACGATTGATGGGCCAAGGCCAGAGATATTCATAGCATCACGCGATGCGAAATGCGTCAAACCTTCCTTAATCTGAGCTGGACAACGTGGGTTTATACAACGAAGAGCCACCTCATCTTCAAAGTGTAACAGCTTGCTCTCACAACTTGGACAGTTTGTTGGTATATCTAGTTTCTCCTCAGACACACGCTTTGATTCTACGACACGTAAAACAGCAGGAATGATGTCTCCCGCCTTATAAACGACGACAGTATCATCCTTGCGGATATCCTTTTCAGCGATATAGTCTACATTATGAAGCGTTGCACGACTAACTGTTGTACCTGCCAATTGCACCGGAGTAAGATTAGCAGTCGGAGTCACAACTCCTGTACGCCCTACTGTCCAGTCAACAGAAAGCAGTTTTGCTTCTTTTTCTTCTGCTGGGAATTTATATGCTACTGCCCATTTGGGTGCTTTGACTGTAAATCCTAGTCGCTCCTGACCAGCTAGATCATTGACCTTAATCACAACTCCATCGATATCATAAGGCAATTGATCTCTTTCTCGACCAATTTCTTGAATAAACGCCCAAACCTCATCCATACTATGAGCTAATAGACGTCTTTGATTAACCACAAAGCCTAATTGTTCTAAATGTTTCAAAACCTTCTCTTGACTATCCCGAGTTGAAGGACTAGCTTCCTGATAAAGGAAGGTTGCAAGATTACGTTTGGCTACTACTGCTGTATCTAACTGACGAAGGGTTCCTGCAGCAGCATTTCTTGGGTTGGCAAATTCTGGCTCCCCATTTTCTTGACGAGATTGATTGACCTGGTCAAAAGAAGCTCTCGGCATATAACATTCACCACGAACTGTTATATCTAATTTTTCTGGTAATGATAAAGGAATGTCTTTCACTCGTTTAAGATTTTCAGTGATGTTTTCACCGATGGAGCCATCACCTCGAGTTGCCCCAGCAACAAAAATTCCCTGCTCATAAGTCAAGGAAATCGATAAACCATCAATCTTCAACTCACAAATATAAGTGACATCATCCAATTCTTTACGAACACGCGCATCAAAGGCATCCAATTCTTCACGAGAAAAAGCATCCTGCAAACTATAGAGAGGATACTGATGACTATATT
>ERZ772974.1878-NODE-1878-length-13285-cov-12.199169_pt1 | contig 13285 bp, 10 predicted proteins | sample MGYA00580671_ERZ772974 | MGnify/ENA primary metagenome ERZ772974 (study PRJEB29015, sample SAMEA2738065) | human oral metagenome | biome: human oral; feature: human-associated habitat; material: saliva | place: China | collected 2218 ... | reverse complement strand
TGTCGTTGCCACCCTTGTGGCCACCCTTGTCGTTGCCACCCTTGTGGCCACCCTTGTCGTTGCCACCCTTGTGGCCACCCTTGTCGTTGCCACCCTTGTGGCCACCCTTGTCGTTGCCACCCTTGTGGCCACCCTTGTCGTTGCCACCCTTGTGGCCACCCTTGTCGTTGCCACCCTTGTGGCCACCCTTATGGTCGCCGCCACCGTCGTGGTCGCCGCCACCATCGTGGTCGGATTTACCGCCGCCCCAGTCAATATGGGGCTCGATGCTGGGGTTAACCTCAATGTGGCGGTCTTCACTATTGTCGACGTCACCGTTGTAGATGGTGCCATTGTTGTCACCGCCAACAACTGTGCCGCTGTTGTCTCCGCCAACAGAGGTGCTACCGGAGGTGCCACCGTTAGCCGTGCTACCGCCACCGGCACTGCCATCGCTACCGGCGGTGCCGCTCGTCGAGCCGCCTTCGCCGCAGCAACCGCCACCGGGCGCCTGGCACTGCTCGCCGATGTGCTCGACGCCGCGAGTCAGGTCATCACCAGCTGAGGTCATGACGGCGTAGATGGCCTCGATCGCCTGGAGGGCGGTCATGAGGACATCGAGGACAGGTCCAATACGATTGGTCCACTTCGAAGTCTTACCAGCCACCTGGGCTGTCGCAGCGGGCGTCGCGAGGCCGAACGATAAGATCTCTTCCGCGACGACCTCGAAACACGTGACAACGATATCCGCGATGGCGCTCACGACGGCGTCGTGGATATTGTCGACGGAGTCCGCAACCTTGGACAGTGCTTCGCCGAAAGCACCCGACGCCTCGGACACGCCGTTGATCGCGCTGTAGACGACGGCTTGACGCTCCTGGTAGGCACGTACGGCTTCGCCGTGCATGTCGGCAAAGTCACTCTCAGCTGCGCTCTCCAGCTCTTCGGCAATGGATGCGAGGGAGCTGGAGATGGAATCCCAGCTGGCGCTCATGCCGTACACCTGCCCGGAGTCGCCGGTCAGCTGGTTGACCCAGGATTTGAGCGGATCCACGTGCTGCATGATCCATTCGACGACCGAGCCAGCGATGCCACCGACAGGATCCAGCACCAGATTGCCGACCTCCTCAACGAGTCCCTGCGCGGAATCAACGAGGTGGGTGACATCGCCCGAGCGCAGATCCTGGGCAGCATTGTAGAGAGTGTCGAAGACGGCCAGGCCCTCTGTCGGGGTGGTGTAGTCGATACTCCGAGTGTATTCGGGGGCTTCGGGACTCACTTCTTAACTCCTTCGAACAGGAAGCGACGCAGCGTCCGCTCCTCATCCTGACGCTGACGGTAGAGGAATGTTTCGATGTCCTTATCGCCGCGATTATCCTGTCGCTCGAACAGTGAACGCACATCGTCCGTATTCGTATCGGGGTTGGCCTTGGAGAACTCCTCGATACGGGCGGACTGGGCCTTCTCCTGCTGCTCAACGAAGCTGCGGTAGCTGGCCTGCTGGTCGTTGCGCTGCTGCGACATGAAGGTATCGAAATCCCTGGATGTCGCCTGCGGGTGTTCCTGGACGTACTGACGGATCTGCGTTTCCTCGTCTGCGCGCTGACGCGACAGGAAGTCCGTCATCGCGTCCTGCTGCTGTTGCTGGTTGGACTCGATGAGGGTCTTCATCTGGGAGACATCCGTACCCGGGTGTGCCTCCGCGTAGCGTGCGAGAGCCTCGTTCTGGTCTTCCTTCTGACGCTCGTAGAACTGCGACAGGTCGGTGTTTTCGTCGTCGCGTTGCTTCTCGAGGAAGGCACGAAGGTCATCGTCGCTCGAGGTGATCTTGTCATGGCCGCCGAGCAGGCTGTCGAAGTCATTACCGGGGGCACTGTGATCCCCGTGCTTGCCATCGGAACCATCGTGACCGTCGGAACCGTCCTTGCCGTCGTGACCGTCCTTGCCGTCGTGACCGGAACCGTCCTTGCCATCGTGGCCGGAACCGTCCTTGCCGTCATGACCATTCGAACCGTCGTGGCCGTCGGAACCGTCCTTGCCATCGTGACCGTTCGAACCGTCGTGACCGTCGGAACCGTCCTTGCCGTCATGACCGGAACCGTCCTTGCCGTCCTTGCCGTCGTGACCGGTCCCATCCTTGCCATCGTGACCGTCGGAACCGTCCTTGCCGTCGTGACCGGTCCCATCCTTGCCATCGTGGCCGTCGGAACCGTCCTTGCCATCGTGGCCCGAACCATCGTGGCCCGAACCATCGTGGCCCGAACCATCGTGGCCCGAACCATCGTGACCGGAACCGTCAGAGCCGCCGGAGCTATGCGTGCCAGGGGTCGGAGGAACCGGGGTGGAGGGCTTGTCGTCTCCGGAGCCATCGCCGCCGCCGCTGGAATCGCCACCACCGCCGCTGGAATCACCGCCACCGCCGCTGCTGGAACCGCCGCCACCGCTGCTGGAGCCGCCACCGCCGCTGCTGGAGCCGCCACCGCCGCTGCTGGAACCACCACCGCCACCGCTGCTGGAACCACCGCCGCCGCCGGGCGACGGCGTCGGAGAAGGACCGGGCTGAGGCTGCGGCTGCGGCTGCGGATTCTCCTGCCCCTCATGAGCCTTCTTAATATCCTCCTTGATTTTCCGCTCAAGATCGTCCATCTCCTGAGCCCATTGAAGGAGGCAGTTAACAAGACGCTTCTCGGCACCGGCGCAGTCGGTGATCATCTTGGTCAGATTCTCGATCTGCGAATTGACGGGAGGAGCAAAGAAAGAACAAATGAGGCCGAATGCATTGCCGCTGACCTGACCATGCGTCGCGTTAGCGACGCCCACATTCGTGTCGAGGGTCGATGCGTTGTCGCTGACCGTGGACGCGTGGCTACGGATTGTTTCCGTATTGACGCCGAGATCCACCCCGCTCATCGCTGACCAGCACCCAACGAACCGAGCGTCGAATCGACGCTATTGAGGTACTCCTTGAGGGAACCGCCGTCCTCGCCGAAGCGCATGGTCGTCTGCGTACGCACGTAGTCACGCATGTTGCGCCCGGCGTCGGCGTACGCCTCCATGATCGCTTCTTCAACGTCGCGACCGCTGCCTTCGAGCGCGTCGTCATCGATGGACAGTCGGACGAGCCGGCCGTTCGGATCGACCTCCACCTCGACCTCACGGCGGGAGTCGAAGCCGGTCGCCTTCGCGCTCTTGAGGAGTTCAACGAGGTCGCGGGCATCGGTAGCACGCTTTTCGGCGGCAGCCATCTGAGCTCGGAGGGTCTGTTTTACTTCTTCGGGGGTACGCCCCATCACATCTACCATACGGTTATCCTAACTGAGTTCCACGGTGTACGTACACCTCTTCATCTGACGAGACAGTTCAGAGATTCCGGCCTCGCCAGATGCCGTCTATACGTTCAGTATTGAAGCATATTGGCTGAGAGCCCCTCGCGTCCACTAATCTGCGTGATAGCGCGGGCTCGTCCCCAGATGAGCCGGGTATCCGTAGGCATCCGAGTTCAACACACCTTCGTCGACGCCCCGGTAGACGTACTCATCGTCGTTGTAGATAAAACGCGGATCAGCAACCCCGTCTGCATAGTCCTCAAAGTCATCGAAGGTGACAACGGGATTACCGCCCTTGTCTTCGAAGGGATTTGCGTCACGATACTGTGTGGGGTCAGAAGCGAGGAAAGCCACCGGATCAACCTCACCGTAACCGGTGCGTTCATTCCACTGTCCACCAGACCCACTGGCCGTGGCGGCGAGCGCCTGCAGGATCTGATCTGCCGTTATGTCGCTGCCAAAACCTGCCCACGCCAGCGCGAGAACACCGGCGATGAGAGGCGCGGAAAACGACGTTCCCGCGACCGTGTAGATACTATTCGTGCTGGCCCTCCGCGCGACCCCCTCGCCGACAGCGACGAGGGACACACCATCACCCCAGTTCGAGTAGTCCGCGTATCGCCCATCCGTCTCGAGCGCGCCGGCACCAATGACACCACCCCACGGGCCGAGAGTGTCATCCGGATTGCGTTCTCCGTCATTCCCCATCGATACGACGATCGGCACCCCTTGAATGACGGCGCGGGCCACCGCCCAGCGCAATGACTCTGCATCGCTGCGGGAAAACGTCGTGGAGATAGAGATAATGTTTGCGCCGTCATTCAGCGCCTGTTCGATGAGGCTCGCTTGATCCGCCAGAGCATGGGGATTACTCCCGAGGGAGCAGTCCGACCCGGCGTCTTGCTTGAGACCTGCCTGTGCGTAGCTATAAATCGTCGCCCCGGGGGCGACACCGAAGTCGGGAGCGACCAGAAACTGAGCGATATACGTCGCGTGATCGTTAGTATCCTGATCTGTTTGAACGGTGCACGGGGTCTTGTCTTGGATATCAGCCCCCTGTAGCTCAGGAATCGAGGTGTCGATATACCCATCGATGACGGCGATGATCACGCCCTCTCCCGTGTATCCCTGTGCGTGCAAAGACGCCAGAGAATAGCGCGAAAAATAGGCCTCGTCGGCAGCTGTAATTTTGTGGTCCTCCGCTCGGGCGGGAGCAACGGGGACGACGGGTGCCACCACGATGCCTGCCGCCAGCGCGCACGCCGACACCATCACGCCCAGGGCACGCAGGCCTCGGGTCCGACCGACCGATCGCATCATTGTGTCTGTTCCTTTCATCGAGGCGTTTCAACATTCGCGGGGGCGTCGCGGGTCACGGCCCGCTCATCCCTGGTAGTGGTAGAGCGGGCTCGTCCCCAAGTGGACCTCGTACCCCTGCCCTTCGCTCAGAGCGCTTTCCTCGTCGACTCCGCGGTACACGTACCCGTCGTCGTTCAGGACCTCGCGCGGGTTCGCCAGCCCGTAGTAGTAGTCGTAGAGGTCATCCTCATGGAAGGCAAAGCGACTGCCCTTCTCCAGCAGCGGATTCTCCTCCGGGTACTGCGACAGATCCGCGGCCAGCAGAGCCGCCGGGTTGATCTCACCGTAGCCGGTATATTCGTTCCACTGCCCATTCGTCCCCCACGCGGTAGCGAGCGTGGCCTGGAGAAGCTGGTACACGCTTTCCCCGCCACCGCTAAAACGCTGCCACGCGAGGGCCAGGGAACCCGCAACCATAGGGCCCGCGATAGAAGTACCTGTCACCTCCTTGAGCTGATTGTCCAGCGTCGACCTACCAACAACGACCCCCACAGCGGAAAGAGTAACCCCCTCCCCGTAGTTCGAATAGTCCGCGAAGTTACCGTCCTTGTCGAGGGCAGAGACGCCAATGACACCTCCCCACATGCCTAGCGAATTATCGGGATCGCGGGTTCGATCGTTAGCAACACCAGCAACGATCGGCACACCCGAGACAGTCGCCCGAGAAATAGCCCAGCGCATCTCCTGACTCTGAGGGTTGCTATAGGTGAGCGAGATCGAAATAATGTCAGCGCCGTCGTTGAGGGCCTGCTCAACGAGATAGTCCAACTTGGCTCGCCCTGCAGGACGAGCCGTTCCCAGCGAACAGTCATCGCTGCTCTTCTGCGGATCCAGGATCGACACATAGTTGTAGATGGTCGCCTTCGGGGCGATACCAAAGTCCGGGGCGACCAAGAGCTGCGCGATATACGTCGCGTGTTCGTCGCTTTCTGCGTCTGCGGGCGCGTCACACGGGCTCTTGTCGACGATGTCCGCACCCTGTAGCTCCGGAATGGACGTGTCGATGCGCCCGTCGATGACCGCGATCGTCACCCCCTCGCCCGTGTACCCCTGGGCGTGCAGCGCCTCCAGGTTGTAGCGCGAGTAGTACTCTTCATCCGAGACTCTCACCTTGCGATCCACCGCCTCCGCAGGCGCCGCGGGGGCGACGGGCGAGAGCACGGCCGTCAGGGCCAGCGCGCAGGCCGAGGCCAGAACGGAGAGGGCACGCAGGCCTCGGGACCGACCGATCGATCGCATCATTGTGTCTGTTCCTTTCGCTTGGGCACTCGGGCACTCGGGCAAGTCGAGGCTCGTTACTGATTGTGGTAGCGGGGGCTCGTGCCCAGATGGGCTGGGAATCCGTAGGCGCCAGAATCCACTACCCGTTCGTCGATTCCTCGATAGACGTACTCGTTATCGTTGTAAATGTCTTCGGGATCCACGAGGCCATCAACATAATCGTCGATGTCGTCGGAAGTCAGCACAGGATCGTTACCCTTGTCTTCAAAGGGGTTCTCATCCGGGTACTGCGTCGGGTCAGAGGCGAGGAAGGCCACGGGGTCGATCTCCCCAAAACCGGTCCGATCGTTCCATTGACCGCCCGAGCCACGAGCCGTGGCAGCCAGCGCCTGCAGAATCTGCCCCGATGGCACGTCACCATCGAAGCCGTCCCATGCCAGGGCCAGGACGCCTGCAATCAGCGGCGTCGAAAACGAGGTTCCTTCGACCGTCTTTAGCTGATTGGTGCTGGCCTCACGCGCGTAGAACTGCCCGACGGCGGCGATGGAGACTCCGTCGCCCCAGTTCGAGTAGTCCGCGTATTTTCCGTCGGTTGCGAGCGCAGCGGAACCAATCGCACCGGCGAAGGGACCCATGGTATCGGATGCGTTGTACTGGCCGTCGTTACCCATTGATACGACGACCGGAACGCCTGCCGCTATCGCGCGGGAAACCGCCCACCGCAGCGATTCCTCGTCGGCCTCATTGTAGGAGGACGTGATAACGATGATGTTCGCGCCGTCGTTGAGCGCCTGCTCAATCAGGCTCGGCTTGCGCGCCAGAGCGGCCGAATTGGAGCCGAGAGCACAGTCTGAATCCACGTCCCCCCAGTCGTCCGCGTACGCGTAGTTGTAGATCGTCGCGCCAGGAGCGACCCCGAAGTCGGGCGCGACCAGGATCTGGGCGACTTCGGTCGCGTGATCGTCAGATTCCGCGTCATTGGTGACCTTGCAGGGAGTCTTGTCCTGGATGTCTGCGCCCCGCAGTTCGGGGATTGAGGCGTCGATATGACTATCAATGACCGCAATGATGACGCCGTCGCCGCGATACCCGCGTGCGTGCAGGTAAGCCAGTGAATAGCGGGAATAGTAGGCCTCGTCGGATGCCTGCACCTTGTGAGAATGCGCGTGCGCGGCCGGTGCAGGAGCCACCAGCGTGCCCACCGCGAGAAGGCAGGCCGACACCGTCACGCACAGGGCGCGCAGGCGTTGGAAACGATTAACCAATGGCGTCATTATTGTCGTTCCTCTCGGTGAATCGGGTGGGTGGGGGCGACCTGCGCCGTGTCAGCGGACGGCAGGGCGCGCGAGACGCGACGGTGCAGTGACCAGAGCTACGACGCCAGCCCCTGCGGCGCCTCGCCTCACGACAGGTCTTCGTCTGACTCTTCGACGACCGCTGGCCTGCCGCGCAGGTGCGACAGGATCACGAGGCCGGCGATCATGGCGACACCGAGCACGGCGATCGCGGAGACGATGTAGGCGCGGACCGTCAGGTTGTTGTCCCGTTGCGTCAGGTTTGGCGAGGCGACGGCGGGGCGAGCGGGGGCGGGGTGCTGAGCCGCGTTGGGGTGCGCTGGCCCGTATCTCGTGCCGATGTCGGTGAAGGTCAGCGCGTCAAAGGGGGCGACGATCCCCCACCCGAGCCCATCGGTGCGTTGGTCGGCGGTGCCGCGTACGGCTGTCACCTCCAGGCGGTACTTCCACATCTCGGGTCCCTCGTCCGGGTAGGCCGACGCGACGAGCGCCGCGAAACCTGCGGCGTAGGCGGTCGCATAGGAGGAGGAGGGCAGCGGCTGGTTGCCCTCGTATCCGCCGACGAGGCAGTCGGCCTGGTTGAACCATGTCGTGAGGATGACGCCGGCTGGAACAGCGATCCCGACGTGCGAACCGTGCACCTGCTGGTCGGAGGCTGACCCGTCGGCGTTCGAGGCCGTCACGCCGAGGACGCTCTCGTAGGCGGCCGGATACACGACCTTGTTTTGGTCCTGCCCCTGGTACACGTTGCCGGTCGAGGCCACGACGAGGGCACGGCCGCGCACGGATTGGATTGCCGCTTCGAGGTTCGCGTCGCCCTCGGCCGCCGACTGGGCGACGACGATGATTTGCGCGCCATGGTCGGCAGCCCACTGGATGCCTCGGCCGACCTTGGACATGAAGGTCTCTTCGCCTTCCTTCGTCGAAGTACCCTGCTCGAGGCCAGTGTCCACGCGGACGGGAAGAATCGTCGCCTCGGGGGCGACGCCGATGAGGCCAGAGTTCTTTGACTCGGGCAGTTCGCGGGCAGCAATCGCGCCGGCGATTGCTGTCCCATGCTCGCCCACGTCGACGCGCCCGTCGGTATTTTCGCCACTCAGATCCACGCCGGGCAGAACCACGGGGCCGTCGGAGGACTGAAAGTGTTCATTGCCTGCGGCCACACCCGAGTCGACGATGGCGACAGTCACGCCCTTGCCGCGGGAGATCTCCCACGCGCGCCGCACGCCCACGGCATCGAAGATGTCGGGCTGGTTCTTAATGTACGACGGCGAGTTCTCGGAACATTTCCCGTCCCCCGAGTCGGCCGGGGCGGTCGGCGTCGGGGAGGGAGATGCAGTCGGGGTGGGACGCACACTCGGCGTCGGCACCGGGTCCGCGTGCGCGGGGGCCGGGCCAAACGCGCCCCCAGCCCCGGCCTCGTCCGAGGGGGTGAGGGGGGCGACGAGGGCGGCGAGCGTCAGGCCGGCGATCAGGGATGCCCCGACGAGGCCTCGGCCCAGCGCCCGGGATCTGGCACGTATGCAGCTCACGACAGCCCCGCTGAGGTAGCAGCCGCCTGAGGCGTCAACTCCGATCCGGGGGGAACGATATTGCCCCACGCCTGCGGGATCATCGCAACGTCATCCGATGTCCACCCGAGGGCCTTGAGCGAGATGGCGGGAGCATCGCCAAGCGAATGTCGGTACCCCATATCCGAAATGAAAACGTAGGCACCAGCATCGCCACCGCCCGCCGTCAGCGCCGCGACGACCCCGGAACCGCCGGCCACCGTGACCGTGCGCGACGTCGTCGGACCACCCGTCGCAGAGACCGATTCGGCGTCGTAGGAGGCCTGGATAGCACGTTGTTCCTTCATTGTGTACAGGCCAAATTGCGGAACAGTCTTGTCCTTCGTGTCCATCTTGGTGCACAGGACGGTGCGGCTGGCCGCGTCAAGCTTGTCATCCTTCCACTCCGGGTTCGCGAAGTCATCGACGGCGGGCCAGTCCTCGCCGATGAAGTCGGCCTGCACGGGCGCGACGTCCTTGAACATTTCCGTCGGATACTGCTCGACCTTCGGTGCGTCCTGGTAGAGCTTGGCCGCAGTCGAATTGAAGACAGCCAAATCGGAGTCGTTGATGACCAGATAGGAGTTGAGGACCTCGCCATTGGAATTGATCTGCTCGACGACCGTGCCGATCGTCAGGTTCTCATTCTTGAGTGGGCCCGGCAGATTCCTCGCAGGCTCGCCAGCGTTGGGGATGTCGCTGTAGCTCCACGGCTTCAGACGAGTGCCGGAGGGGAAGAGGTCGAGCCACTCGGGTTCGACGATGATCGGGTACGCCGTCCTGTTCTGGAAGGACAGGACCCAGTCGCCCAGGCGGCTCACGGAGGCGTCAATAAGGTACTTCTTGTGGGTCTTCGCATCGATGAAGTACTTGTCCTCGCTGCCCACCGCCTGCACGAGGGCCGCGGTGGCGGGCTGCAGCGGGAAGTTATCCGCCGGCAGGTCCTGGGCGATCCACGTGTGGTAACTGGTCGGCAGGTCGCAGGAGAGCCACGTTGAGGCCAGGTCTGCGGATGCAGGCACGTCGTCCGGGACGCCGGGCAGGCCGATCTGGGCGCCGCGCGGGGTGTCTTTGAGGGAGGAGGCACTGGCACTGACGATCGTCAGGCCGGAGTCTCCCGCGAGGAGCTTCGCGGTCGTCACGTTGCTGATCGGGTGTAGCACGCCGTTCACTGACAGGTAGCGCGCGCCCGTGTCCTTGACGTCGACCAGCTTGTAGTTAGCGTCCGTCAGGTCTGGTTTGGCCGCGAAGCTCCGCAGGGCGATGCCGATGACACACACAATGATGGCGACGACGGCGCCGACGATGAGAGGACGCACCGGGGAGGGAGTGTCGACCTCGCGACCGCCAGGGGTACCCGACGTAAAGGCGGTGATCAGGCGGTTTCGGTTGAAGCGTTGGGCTTCGAGGATATCTTTACTGGTCGGCATAGCTCAGCCCCACATGTAGACAGCCAGGGGAATCAGGGCAAACAGCGACAGCACCGAGATAGTGTCGGCGAGTCGCGTCAGGTGCGGACGCGCACGAGGCCCGACGACATTCGTGATGACGAGCACGAGGGCCGCCGCAATCGCTGTGAGGGCTACCCACGCCAGCATCGTTGGTTCCGCGCGGGTGGCGAGGCTCGCGGTGATCAGGATCGTCACCAGACCCGTGAGAACACCGAGGAGGACCTCCACGCGCGCGCGAATCGAGCGGGTTTGGAGGATCAGGGAGATCGATCCGAGGAAGACGAGGATCAACGGGAGGAGCACTGAACGTGTGCCGGGCGCGCTCATCAACGAGACCGCGAGGAAAATCGCTGCCAACGCCCCGCCCGCGCGCAAGGCGACGACGAAGACGAAGGAAGTGCCGACCTGGTCGGTGATCGTTTGGGCGGGAATCTGCTCGGTCGTGTTCGCGTCGAGGATGCGCACGGGAATGTGTGCCAGGGCAATCCACGGCGCGATCTGGAGGAGGACGACAATGAAAGCGAAGAGGGCAGCGGAGACGCCGACCTGTGAGAGGGAACCGAGAGAGACCAAGAGACCCGTCGTCGCTATCACGGTACCGAGGACGAGGGGCGCCACGATCGAGATGCGGTAACGCTTGGGCAGTGTGAGGATCGCGAGCGAGCCGACAAGGAGGCCGACACCGATCCAGATCCACCCGGCTGTGTCCCACTGGCTCTGCGTGAGACGAAGCGCGGATGCGCAGGTCAGAAGGGGCACTGTGTGCGCCAGCGCGATGCCGCTGGGCCGGGGGCTCTGACGCGTGACGACAGCCGACGTGCCGGTGACGAGGAGGGCGGCAATGATGCCGATGACGCCATAGACACGGTTGAGCAGCGTGATGCGCTGGGGGTCCAAGGATGCGAGGGCATCCGGGGGCGTGGTCGCCAGGAGGAGGGCGGCAACGAAAATGAGGGCAGCAGCAGACAGCGCAGCAAGAATATGAGCATCATCACGTGTCCAAGGAGTGGACACTCGTTCGACGATTTGACCCACCGCTTCAGTGAGGTCGTCGTAGACCATGTCGGCAGCGCCTTCACCAAGAGGCTCGAGCGTGAGGGCGGCTCCCGCACGCACACCCTGGGCGGACAGCGACTTCGACTGGTCCAGCAGACGACCTGACGCGGTCCTCACCGAGAAGCCATCATTTGTCGGCTGATCAGTGAAAGCACCAACGGTTTCAACCATTCCAGGCAACAGCTCCACGAGAGGGATCGACTGCGGAATCGTCACGTCACTGCGATCAACGCCATAGGTAATCGTGAGCGGAATCAGCGCCACTCCTCGAGATGTTTTCGTTGCCATATGGTCCTCCCGTTTGCCGCGTGATGGGGATTCTAACTACACGACACAACCCTGTAAGTCTAGATTCTCGGTCAGCTTTTGTCATGATTTTTCCGTAACATCAAAAATAATCATGAAAACATGGTTAGTATTCATATGTCCCCATGCTCTCACGCATCCCCGCGAGAGAGTCCACTCATACAAATGGAGGTTCACATGGCAGACCAGAGGGCCGCAGAAGGCGCCCTGAAGCAGGGCTTCTCGGCAGTTGAGTCCACCAAGGCCGACATCGACAGCCACCTCAAGCGCCTCGAGGGCGACCTGTCGACCATCGGCAGCTCTTGGCAGGGTGCCGCATCGGCGCAGTTCACGGCGCTGATGACTCAGTGGCAGGAAAACGCCGCCAAGGTTAACCAGGCCCTTCAGGACCTCGCAGATAACCTGCGCGCCACTGATTCGTCGATGGAAGCCAACGAGTCGGAGACCGAGAACTCGTTCTCCAACCTGCTCGGCGGACTGTGAGAGATTAGGTAGATTAGGAGACTGATATGGATTTCCAGGTAAACTACGCCGCGCTTGACGCCGCCGCCGCTGACATCAACACGGGTGCCGCTAACCTGCAGAACTGCCTCGACGATCTCGAGCAGACGCTGAACCAGCTGCGCTCGTCGTGGGAAGGCCAGACGCAGGAAGCCTACGACATTGCTCAGCGTCAGTGGAACCAGGGCCTCGAGGGCCTGAAGGACGTGCTGCGCCGCACCTCCTCCGCCGTTGACTCGGCTCGCTCCAACTACCAGCAGACGGACCAGTCCAACGCTGCCCGCTTCTGAGAGCATGAGCGCCTAGCGCTACGGAAAAGGGTCGCCCCTTTGGGGCGGCCCTTTTCCGTAGCCACGAGCGTCCGATTCCGCGCTACGACAGACCATTTCCGTGCACACAAGCGACCAGCTAGGTATTTTCCGACCCCACCCACAAGAATTTCCCAGTCGGTTAAATCGGGGTGGGCGCGAGCGCATACACAACCGCCGCCGTCCCGTGTCGGGACGGCGGCGGTGACCATTCAAAGGATCGGCGCAGCGAGACGATCAACGCGGAGACACGACCGACGCACGAGAGAATCAACGTGGCGAGGGATCGCCCGCCAACAGTGTCAGTGCACCGAATCGGCGTCGGCGTAGACGATCGTGGCTCGCCGATCACCCATGATGACCTCGGTACCGGCGGGCACCTCGACCGCCTGTCCACCCGTCAGTTCCATGACGCGGCCGTCGGGCGTGCGAATCTGCGTGCCGTTCGCGGAGAAGGAGTCTTCGATCCAGGCACCGGTGGCCGTGGGGCCCAGGCGCATGTGCGTACGCGAGAGCGACATCGTGGCATCAGGGACGACGACCGCTCGCGATCCCTCGACGGCTGCGGGTGCACGCCCAAGCGTCACCGGCATGTCGATGAGCTCGCGCTGCCCAGAGTCGAAGATAAGCCACAGAAGCTGCGTGCGCGGCGCCGTCACCGGCACACCCCACTGAGACTGGCCGGCACCACCCCACTGGGACGCGCCGGAGCGCTGCACAGTCTGCACGTCGCGGCGACTCGGCGGAGGGCCAGGCACACCGGATGCGGGAGCCGCATACTGCCCTCCCCCACCGTACGAGGCTTGGGCGGGCTGAGGGGACACCTGCTGAGCGGGAGCTCCCCAGCTGGGCGGGGCGGGAACCTGGGCGGGAGCGGCAGGCGCGGCAGGCGCGGCAGGCGCGGCGGGCACCGCGGGAGCGGCGGGCGTGGAC
>ERZ772974.1871-NODE-1871-length-13310-cov-2.832441_pt1 | contig 13310 bp, 11 predicted proteins | sample MGYA00580671_ERZ772974 | MGnify/ENA primary metagenome ERZ772974 (study PRJEB29015, sample SAMEA2738065) | human oral metagenome | biome: human oral; feature: human-associated habitat; material: saliva | place: China | collected 2218 ... | reverse complement strand
GACGGCCGATGAAGCCCGCCGTAGCACCGATGAGCGAGAGCGTGCGGATACGCATACGCTGCGAGTAGATGACCAGCCCTGTGGCGGTATTAATTTGGAGGAAACTCACCAGCAGGTTGATGCCGAGGAAGACCCAGAGGATCAGGCGGATAGTCTGGAGGTTGTGGGAAGCTGAGGCCCATTGTCCTTCCTGCTCCTCAACCCCTTCGGCAGTCTTGAGGAGCGGATTAGAGGCGATGATTTTCTTGAGGCTATCGGGCTCGGTGTATTCGCTCTTGAGGTAGACCTTAGCCATCGGCTGGAGGGGGTTGTAGCCTAATACCTTCGTCGGGTCTTCGCCGAGGATGTCGGTCAGGCTTTTGGCGGCACTGTCGGCCGTGATGAGCTCGACGGAGCGAACGTAGGGAAGCGTACGGAGCTCCCTAAGGGTCGTCTCTGTTGTGGCTCCAGGCTCTTCGGAGAGCTCGACAGAGAAGGAGATGCGCTCGCTTACCTCCTGACTCATCCCTTGCTCGAGGACGTAGATGAGGCCTAAAGCCCCGAGCATAAAGAGGGTGAAGGTGATGCTGATGAAGCTCAGAAGCCGTGCATAGCGCAGGGTCGATGACTGTTTTGCTTTAGGCGCGCCCATATATCTTGTAGGTATGTATGCTGTTGTTGAGCGGGTGGTGTATCCTTCTCGTCTGGGTACACCACGGACAATTTGCACGCAAAGATAGACATTATCGGCATAAAGCTCCGCCTTTTTATCTAAGGAAGGGTTTGCTGCTTGGCGTAGTCCTTCTTTGCTCCTCCCGTCCTCTTCCATAATGATATGTACGCGCGCGTATGAGAAGCACAGCCCCGATGCTGAGGGGCGGAATGGGGGAATCCGATGCGTCGTAGCTTGAGGGAATGTATGATGGCGTACCCCTGCCGTGGTGTCTCTCTGCCGACTTATATTGCTTCACGGGCTGACCTATATTGCTTCGTGACGTGACCTATATAGGTCATCGTAGTGACCAATATAGCTTTGTTCGGCGACCTATATAGCTTCTTGCTCCTCTCTTCCGAAGGCAAGGGCGTCGCCTCTCTGATGTATCGGGGAATGGCCTTTGTGATTAGCTTTCAAATTTGGTACTTTCGTAGTAGCTAATGCAGTTTCTCGTGGTATGATCCACCTTGGATGAGTAGATACTTTGCTTATCTTTGTGTCGAATGGGAGATAATCTCGAAGAGTTGCCTCAGACTGTATCTGATGTGCTAACTCTGGAGGTTATCTCCTTATTCTCATCTTCTATACTGTAAAAAAAATACAGCTTGCCACGTTCTTGACGTACGATGATACGCGAAGGTATTCCCTGGATACTGGTGCGAAAGTAGTGATAGCGGAATGGATGCCACTTGAAGTCCCCTGCGCCTTCGATATACTCCCCCCTCTTGGATAGTACTCCGATTTCTCGTAGAGCGTCATTCTTCGCCCAGTCTAATATATCATCGCGTTGCTTCTTCACCTATGGATTTTACTTCTTGGTATACCAGTCGGGGTGCTGTTGTGATTAGCTCTCAAACTCGCTATTTTCGCAATAGCTAACTATAGTAGAAGCTCCTGCAGGAGTATGCAATGCTCTCCATTCGTGATAGGCTCTATGAACTCCTGCCCACGGAAATCTAACTATCTCAGGTAGATCAAATATCTAAGTAAAATGAACTCGATATGACAAGAGAAGATAGATTAAAATCGTGCCGCTATTACAGCGGACAAGAAGAAAGCCCCTTCAATGATGCTACAATGGATTGGTTTTGGGATATGGAACGTGTGTATACCTCTTCACAAGGTCAGTTCATCGGGGAGCGTGAGTACTACAAGAGAATAAACGGGAAGTCCTATCCAGGGATCCCGTTTGATCTGCTTATGGTCATGTTTACTTCGTGGGGCAAAACTACCTATTCAATCAAGGATAGCATCAACGACTTCTACAGGCTGATAGAGGAATATCTGTTCATAGCTAATGATCATTATCCAGAAAATAACATCCCTGGTCAATAGCCTATATTGCTATCGTTGTGATGGGCTCTCAAATTCGGTACTTTCGCAGTAGCTAACACAGCAGAAGCTCCTGCAGGAGTATGTAATGCTCTCCATTCGTAATCGGCTCTACGAACTTCAGCCCACGGATATCTAACTACCTCAGGCAGATCAAACAGCTAAGTAAAACGAATTCGATATGACAAGAGAAGATAGATTAAAATCGTGCCGCTACTACAAAGGAGAGGCAGCAAGTCCGTTCACGGAGGAAAACAAGGACGCCTTGTGGGAATATGAAGCCTTTTGGGTTAGCGCAGGAGATAGTCAAGATATGATCTCCGAGTATCGAGCATACGTAAAGAATGACCAGCACCCGAACATCCCCATAGGTCTAAAGGCTTTGCTCCTAAACCGTATGTCAAGAATGTGCAACGGTGGGGCTTTTGAAGCCTCTGCCTATTTGAACGACCTTTTGGATGAGTACTACAAGTGAGCCCCCTGAGATAGAAGTCTTAGGTGAATTGTGTTGCCGTTGTGGTTAGCTTTCAAATTCGGTACTTTCGTAGTAGCTAATACAGCACCCTTGCGCTCGAAGATCACCTGCTGGTAGTTGTGATTAGCTTTCAAATTCGGTACTTTCGTAGTAGCTAATACAGCTTGAAGGATTAAAGAACGCACCTCCACTTGTTGTGATTAGCTTTCAAATTCGGTACTTTCGTAGTAGCTAATACAGCCGCAGTGGCGCAGGCAAGTCTCCAGCACTCGTTGTGATTAGCTTTCAAATTCGGTACTTTCGTAGTAGCTAATACAGCAGAATCAGTGTATGAGTCTAAGTGTTAGATGCTTAGCGAGAGAAATAGAAAGAGAAAAGCCCGTGGGTACCCACGGGCTTTTCCTTTGTTCGGTAGCTTTCTTAGATGCTACGTTCATAGCATCTCCACTGGTGCGGACGGTGGGGGTAGGGTAGAGGGTAGGTGTGAAGAGAAATGCTCCATCATACCGAATTGCTTGTCGGTAATGGTCATAATCACGACTTCACCCTCCTCGGGGAGCATCTGCTTGACGTGACGTGTGTGCGTCTGAGCCTGCTCCATACTCGCGCAGTGGCGTATATAGATGGAGTATTGAAACATCGTGAAGCCATCCTTCAATAATCCTTGGCGAAAGCCTGCCGCTGCCTTGCGCTCCAGTGCCGTATAGGTAGGGAGGTCGAAGAAGACAAAGATCCACATAATCCTATATTCACTTAGTCGTTTACATCGCATCGTAGGAGGGGATAAGAGAGGCGTCGTGCTTCGCCAGTAAAGCATCGTAGGAGGGAGCTCGCCGTTTGAGCGACTGCAAGCATCAGAGGACGGCATTGCCCATCGATCTCTACATCGAGGGTGGGCAAGGTGAGTAGGCGAGCCTTGACTTCTTTAGTCAAGGTGGTGGGGAAGCCCTCTTCTTCGCAGATCTCTACGACTAAGAGGTCGACATAGGGGCGGTAGGGCTCCATAATATCATCCGCTAAGCAGTAGGCATTGTACTTGTTGTGGTGGTGGATGCCGAGGGTGTGGAGTAAGCCACAGCCTACGAGGGCGCGAGCAACGAGGGCACGTAGGATGGCATAGCCATAGTTGAGTAGGGAGTTGGGGGCAGCTTCCTCTCGCTCCCGCACAAAGACTGGGAGCGTGATAAAGAGGTTGCGCCAGTAGAAGGCGGCAGCACGTGCTTCGATATTCTCCGTATCACCGCTCTTGACTTGACGACTCCATGCGAGCATATTCTTTGCTGGTTCGCCTAAGACACTCTGTAAGGCATAGGCTTGATTTAGGATCTTTGCCTGGATAGTTTGTTGCCAGAGCTGCTTCTTGAGCGGCAGGGAGGCATCGATTTGAGCACGGAAGCGGCTCGCTTTGGAGCGTGTGTCCAGCGAGCGGAAGGAGGAGCCCAGAAGGAATGTGGGCTGCCGTACAGGTCACGACAGCGCAGTTCTGCTCGAGCAATGCACCTAAGAGGGCGTGGGTGATGGTGATCTGAGGGTGGTCGAGGAGGACGACCCCGATATCTTCGATCGGGATCGTCCGTGCCTGCGACTCACCATTCTTTGGCTCCAGCCGTACTACCATCTGCTGAAGGCGTAGGGAGAGGTAGGCTGGATTGCCGATGTAGATGGTGCGTTTGATCATGGTAGAGGAAGCGATTAGAGTAGGGTAATCCGACCAAGCAAGTCGATGCGTACCTTGCGTATATTGAGCTTAGAGAGGTCAGATGGTGTTCTAATTCTATGTGTGTGGGGAGACCCGCTGGTATCCTTAGCTGGCTTTGATTGCTTCTTCTCTTTCTTCTTGTCTCCTTGCTCTTTCTTCTTTTGATTTGGGTCAGGAGCATCTAAGTGGTAGTAGAAGGTGTAATCAATCTTTTTATCAGATGAGATGGAGATTGTTCGGAGCTGGTACAGATGCTTGCTTAGTAGTGTGTAGTCTGCTCGAGTGATGGCTTGGGTAATCTCTTCATCGGATAACCCAAGGAGGAACATCTCATTGCGTAGTAAGACAGCTATGCACTTCCATTCAGCTTGTGGTAGCTTATCTCTTACTGATGCTGGTAGCTCGAGATCTTGTGGTACCTGAGCATAATCGGTAATGATGGTAGGTAGACCATAGCGGACTCGCTCTATGACATCCCAAGTAGATAGGATAATAGGATGAGTTTTGCCAGCTGCATCTAAGTAATGAACCACGTGGTGGTTGCTTCCACTTTTTGCGAAGGTGATGGCTTTGCCCTGCTCATCGAAGCAGAGAGGGATGGCTTTGTCTGTTGATAGTTTAGCAGCATAGCATCGGACAGAGCGTACTTCTTGCTTCTTCTCTGCGTCCAGATAGAGAGGCGCTCCCTTTGCTTCGGTGGTGCTCCCTTGCTTGCGCTGGGTGATAAGTTCTCTTAAGCGAGGATCTACCACCGTGCCTTTCAGGGCGTGTAATGGGTAGCGCTTCACGATGCGCTCCTTGCCATCGGATATAATCTTGCCATAGAGTGAAGCCTCCATCAGTTCACCACGAGGTACCAGTACCTTCGTCTGGATACAAGTCTTTTCCTTCCCATCGGCTGTCTTCTTCTTGTAGCGATTACGTCCCCAGGTGTGGGTTCTCTTGGGCTTGGGATAGGAGATGAGTATCTCGGCGACCTTGTTGCTGACGTCCTTCACGGAGAAGTGGGGTCGCTGCGAGAGCCAGCGCTCTAAGAGGGAGAGCTTGTCGGCTGTGGGCTCTTTGCGTAGCTCGGTCTCACGGCGCATCTCATCGCGATCTGATTCCGAGCTGAGGCGGTTGAGTCGCTGGATGTAGCCCTGCCGTGTGCAGGCCACGACAAGGGCATCGATGGCGTGGTGGCGGTGGTCTTTGCGCTTGCTCCAGTCGGTGATGCGGCACTTCATCGACTCATCCTCTTCGCTATTGGGGTACTTTGGCACCAGCTCGGTCTCACCCATCGACTCGTAGCGGTCGAGGTTGAGGCTGTGGAGGATGTCGTCATAGCCCCAGAGGCTACACAGACGAGCCGTCACACCGCCTTCGCTGGCCGTGACACGGCGGATGCCTTGCTGGAGGATACTCATCGCTTGTCGGGAAATGTACTGCGTCAGGCGAAGCTGTCGCTCGAGGAAGTCCACAGGAATGTCCTTCTTCAGCCACAGAAGACGCTGGTACTTGGAGTAGGAAATCGTCTGCTTTTGCACCTCTTTCTTCTTCTTCTGAGTTGCCTTCTCCTGCCTCTTTGCCTCTTCCCTCAGCTTGTCGAGTCGATCCCTGTATTCCTTTTCCCAGCCCTTTGTTCGGATATACTCAAGTGCTGTCATATTGCCCTTCTCCTTGTTGCATTGGCGGCAGGCGCAGGTCTTGTTACCGAAGGAGTCATCATAGAGGATAGACTTAGGGATGATGTGCTCGACCTCCATCTCTCCTACAGTGAGGCATTCGATCGGTGTGATCTCTTTACCGCAGTACATACAGCGGCGATCCGCTTCCTCCCACAGCAAATACTTGCGGATGAGTGTCTTGGTGGGGTAGAAGCCATATTCCTGGATGTACTTTGCTACAACATCGTTTTTAGTCTTTCTTGTGCCATTGCTACGAGATATACGCTCGCGCTCTTCGCGTGACATCTTCAGCTCGCGTGCCAGCTCGATGCGTACTTCGTCGATGCCGTATTCCACCTGGAGGGTGTTGACGAGGTTGATCATCTGATTGAGGATCTTCTCGACCATAGGCTGGCGGAGCTCGTTGCGCTGGAGTAGGGGAATCTGAGGGAGGAGGATGCGCTCGGCGATTTCTTCACGGGTGAGGCTCCCCGAATGGCGGTAGCCTACGGCGGCGCAGGCTTCGCTATAGCCCAAGCCTTGCTGGAGCTGGGGGAGGAGCTTGCACATGAACTTCGCCGACTTATTCCCGTAGCCAGGCTTGACGAAGTCCAGACGATAGAGCTGATCGAGGAGTCCGCCATCTAAGTCTTCCTCCGACATGCCGAGCTGGGTGATGAGCGCCTTGCGCATGGCGTCGCGCTCTTCGATGGAGTAGAGGATGTGCCACAGGCGATAGAGGGGCTGTCGTGTATAGCTGTCGGTGAGGACGGCGACCTCGTACTCCGTGATCTCACCCGTAGCCTCATCGGTGGTCTGCACCTTCATTGGTCGTGTCTCCAGCTCCATCGTGAGGAGGTGGTGGTACTGCTCATAGGACTGGAGGATGCTGGCCAGGGCTACGCGCGTGGTGTCCCCCGTGATCCCGCTCTCGAGGAGCTTGTCTGCACGTAGCTCTTCCTTGATCTTGAGGAGCTTCGCGAGCACCTTGTAGGTGAGCTTCGGTGCAGTCAGTTTCTTGGGCTTCTCTGAGGTAGATTCCTTCTTTTTCTTAGAGGCTGTTGTTACTTCATTACCTTGTAGATAGGCTACGAGCTTAGTGCGCTCTTCGTTCGTGAGGGGGCGAGGCGAATTGTCTGAGTAGGTTAGGCGGATGTTGTTGACCGCTTCGTAGAGGCGACAGAGCTGGAAGAGGGGGGAGGACTTGGGCGCGACCTTCGGACCGAACTTGATCTTGCGTTCTACCACTTCCTTCCCTCCCTTACCGTCATCCTGCTGGACGCGCATCACTTTCTCCTGCTTTTCAAATTCGCACAGTGAGACTAAGTGCTTGCACGACTTGAGTGGACGCTGCATGAAGATGACTTCGTCACGGAGCATCTTAATGAAGTGTGGGGTGAGTACCTCAGGATAGTAAGCTGACTGCACCTGCATGATCTGATTGTACTCGTCGATGTATGCCTGACGAGGATAGACTTGATTCTTGACACGGTAGACGATGGCGCCGCTCTCGGTCTGGCTGGAGCGGAGCTGCTCGGCGAAGTACTGCCCTACGGTCAGGTGAGCTTCCTGGAGGTGGGCATAGCGCTGGTTGATCGCTGTGACGTAGTCGCTATTGCTGTCCTTCTTTTTCTCTTCCTCTTCGGTTACGGTCGATAAGCTGTCGCCCTTGACGTGTCGGTAGCCACGCTTCTGGTTGATGTGGCACAAGACGCGCCCTAATTCGGGGAGGGTTAGCCGTTCTCCAGACTGAGCAGCACGCTCGCGTAGCTCCCAGAGCTCGAGGAGGGGCAGCTGGATGAGCTGGGCATCAGGAAGCATCCCTACCTTGGAGAGCTCTTGATGTAGTCGATGCCGGCGGAGCTGATAGCGAGCAAAGCCACGGCGCATGGTGCGACGAGCTGTGCGATCTTGGTTGGCTGTGAATGCCTTCCCAATGCTAAAGTCATTGGCATCATTGGGATCATTCAAGGGAACGACACGGCTCCCCATGGCTACGATTTCGGCAGGATTGTCCTGCTCGTCCAGGGTGATGAGGCACCACCCTATAGATCCGACTCCGAGGTCCAGACCTAATACACGCTTGTTCATAAGCTGATTATTTGGAGTATGATTAAAAAATACTACCTTTGCAGTACTGAATTTGAAAGCTAATCACAATAAGGATTTTTTCCGTTGTGAGAACATCCAGGGCGGGGCTCGCAAGAGTGCTCGCCCTTTCTTTATGATGTCAGCTGGTCTACTCGTTGACTACTGTGGCTGGTAGCACTGGAGCAAATTTAGCGACTTCCTCGAGAGAAGTCAAGCTATTGCCTCGCTACCAGTGACTTCGCTTCGCCTTCGTCTCCCTCGCCTTGTCGAGCAGATAGCGACTAATCCTCGAAACTTTATTACATTTGTATAATAAGGTCTCCGAATAGTGATACTTTTGCCCAAGTTGTATGAAGAAACTGAATGATTTGGATCTGAAGATCCTGAGACGACTGACGAACAATGCTCGCGTGCCGCTACGTGATGTCGCGGAGGGTGAGAATAGTTCGCGCTCATCGGTCAATCAGCGCCTCACTCGTATGCTCGAGAGTGGAGTGCTGACCTCGCTAAAATACCACGTCAATCCCAAGAAAATAGGCTACAATACCTGTACCTATGTCGGGGTGCGTCTGGAGCGTGGCTCCCTCTATAAGGAGGTAGCTGAGCGTATGAGAGATATTCCAGAGATCGTCGAATGCCATTTCACGACGGGACCTTATACGATGCTTATCAAGCTCTACGCTATTGATAATAATGATCTGATGCGTATCCTGAATGGCATTATCCAGAGCATCCCAGGGGTCATCGCTACCGAGACGCTGATTTCTCTGGATGTGAGCTTTGAGCGAAGCATCCATATCCCCGACCATCTGCCTCAGTAAGCTGTCGCTGTGTCGCAAGCCACCACGGTGCGTTCCTTTAGCCTGACCGAGCTCTTGAGTTCGGTCAGACGCTGTTTGGAGCATTCCTTCCCTGACCGCTATTGGGTACGGGCGGAGGTGAGTGACTTGCGCCGTGCCGGAGCTCAAGGGCACGGCTATTTAGAGCTCTTAGAGAAGGGAGAGCAAGGCGATGTGGTAGCTAAGGTGCGTGCCACGATTTGGTCTTCCACCTACACACAAATAGAGCAGAGATGCGAGCGTAGTGGAGTAGGCAAGCTTACTTCGGGGATGAGTATCTTGGCTCTTGTCGGGATCGCGTTTCATCCTCAGTACGGGCTGAGTCTGAATATCATTGATATTGACCCGAATTATTCCCTCGGTGAGATAGCGCGTCTACGTCAAGAGACGATCCTTCGTCTCAAGCGTAATGGGCTCTACGAGATGAATAAGGAGCTGGAGCTACCCCGTCCGCTGCAGCGCATTGCTATCATCTCTTCCCCCACGGCTGCTGGCTATGGGGACTTTATGCGTCAGCTGCATACAAATGCCTATGGGGTAGTCCTCTATACCGCACTCTTCACCGCTCAGATGCAGGGGAGCGATACGACCTCCTCGGTCATAGCCGCCTTAGGGCGCATCGCTGCCGTAGAGGAGCACTTCGATGCTGTGGTCATCATCCGTGGTGGTGGTGCTGTGAGCGAGCTAAGAGCTTTCGATGATTATGCGCTTTGCGAAGCTGCTGCCCAATTCCCCCTCCCGATAATCTCTGGGATAGGACACGAGCGAGATGTTTCGGTGCTGGACTTAGTTGCACATACTTCGCTGAAGACTCCTACGGCGGTAGCTGCCTTTTTAGTGGATGAATTGGCGTACGAACTGGCTACACTTTGCGAACAACTTCGCCGTCTGCCCGCCTTGCTCCAAGCCCTTTCGATGGGACGAAGCAACTGGCTTCACGCACAGGTATCACGCCTTCCACTCTTGGTGCGAAGTCGCTTCGAGCAGGCCGAGCGTAAACTACTGACACAGCGATCGCAGATAACGCTTGCGGCACGGCACTACCTGCAGCAGTCGGAGCATCGCCTGGACTTGCTCTTGCGTCGTCTGCCTTCGGCTTCTACCTATGCATTGCGTCTACATCAGCAGAGACTTCGTGAGCAACTTACCCACCTCCCACTACGTATCGCACATCTCCGAGAGCGGTGGGAGGCAGATCTGCTACGTCAGGAGCAAGCGATACGCTTGGCCCATCCTGATCAGATCCTTCGCCGAGGATTTAGTCTTGTCTCTGTGAATGGTCGCATCGTCACCCGAAGCAGTCAGCTCCCTGCTGGCGCAGATATCGTGGTGCGCTTTGCCGATGGTCAGGTGGAAGCTGTGACGAAGGAAAAGCCTTAATCCCGGCCTTCGGGGAAGTCAATCATCGGAAGACCGACCTTACTCCATAGGCGGGAGCCAGTATCATAGAGTGGGGAAATGACTCGCTGCCACAGAAGTAAACGGAGCTTGTCAATCAAGATGCTCCCTACGAAGACGGCGAGGATAAAGCCTAAAGCTAATATGATGAATGTACCTGTGAGGTGCTGCTCGTTTAGTCCCTTTATGAAGCCCGTATATCTTCCTATCAGGCGCGGATTGCAGTGGATGAGGTAGACTGCGAGCGTAGAAGAGCTGATCCAGTTGATCACCTTACTCTGCAGCTGCAGGCGAGAGAAGGAGAGGAAGAGCAGAATAGAGGCGAAGATATTGATCGGCGAGACATACCGGAGAAACTTATAGGTCAGTGGGCTCGCCATGATGGACTCCTTGCTTATATAAGCATAGAGGATGAGTGCAAGGGATTGTGCTAAGGTGATGCCGATATACGCGAAGAGGAAGCTACGCCCATGCCAGCTCTTTAGTCGCTCGGAATAGAGTCTCAAGTAACGCCCCACCAGATAGATGCCAGCGAAGGAGAAGAGCGAATAGCCGTCCTTGACCTCCAGCTGGTCGTTCATAAATCCCAAGAGAAATTCGATGATGAAGAAGAGTAGGAGGTAGTGTCTTAGCCCCCGCTCATCGGTACGCTGTGCGAAGGCATTGAGGAGTGGAGAGAAGATCATTAAGCCAAGGTAGGTAGGGAGGAACCATTCAGCTTTCCTGTTGAGGGGCATCAGGCTTCCTATCAGTTCACTCTTGCCGAACGGCTCCACTCCAAGTAGGACAAGCGTGCAATACACTCCGAAGGTATAGAATAAGGCTTGGAAAAGTAGGCTCACTATTCCCTTAACTCGGGCTTTTATCGAGAAGTATCCCGAGATAAGGATGAAGACATTCACCCCGACAATAGCCAGTGCTTCGCTCCATACTTGCCCCAAAGCAAGGAGCGGACGGGTATGAATCGCCACCTGTGAGGGGAAGCGAAATGTGAGGAAGTTGGCATGCAGGACGAGGATGAAGAGCATCGCCAAGATACGAAGCAGCTCGAAGTTGGAGGCGCGAGAGGAGCTGGAGGTGCGTGTACCCACGAGATGAAGCAGAGCTAAGGGAGAAAAGTAAGGCTATCCCTTCGTAGCTGCGGAGGGATAGCCTGATGCTGTACGAGCGGGTAGGGGAGTACCTACCTGACTATATTTAGTAGATAAGCTCAATGAGTAGTTCTTCGCCAGATTCGTCAAAGAGGAGTTTGCCTTCCTTAGCAAGCCAGCCGATAGCGGCGAAGAGTTCTTTGTCGGAGCGGAGTTTCGTTGCTTTGCGCAGAGCCTTGACATCCATTTTGCCCAGCTTATCGAGGGCGTTCCAGACGAGTCCTGCATTGATACCAATACGTTCGATCATGTGCGTTTGAAGTAGGTTAGTAGTGAGATGAATAGTACGACCAGCACTGTGTGTGTCCTGGCTTTGCGGTAAAGTTAGTAAGTCTTGTTCGATAAAGCAAACAGCATGGAATGCTCGTCATAGAGAGGTCATGGTATCAATAACTGCCGTAGGCAGCAGGCGGAGAGTATCCTCGAGAGGAAGGAGGGCATTGATGAGGAGGAGCGAGCGGGCGTGCATAAGGTGAGTGAGCGTCAGGTGATCGTGCTCGGCGATCAGACCACAGCGTAGAAGATACTCCCTTTGGGTTCCCTTAAGTAAAGGATGTGCAGGCGTGAAATACCCCTCTTCGGTCTCTATAAGGACGTTCGTGAAGCTGGTATCTGTGATGGTGCCATCTTCTCGGACAAAGAGAGGCTCTTCGTCATCGGGAAGAGTCGCTTTCACTCGGTCGAAGAAGCTGCGGTCAGCATATTTATAGCTGTAGTCAAAGTCCTCGGGAAGTTGTACCAGTCGGAGCTTACTAATACTTCGCCTTTGGTAAGGAATGAGGCGAATAGCACGGATCTTCGTGAGGTCATACTCAAGGGTGAGGCGGTAAGTCGTGGCGGGAAGAAGTGGCTGCTTCGTCAGATAAGTCTCGACTTCCAGCCAAGGCGTGTCACTGAGTAGGCTTTGGAAAAGCGGTTGAGAGGGCTCACTGCCCCAGTCACTCAGCGTACGAAGCATCCGCTCTTGATGGAGATCCCCAGCCTGAAGCTTACCATCCCGTACCATAAAGGTCTCAATGAAGGCGGGCAAAGAGCGGAGCATTACTGAGGGATGTAGATCTTTTGCAGGCATTCGTGGTACTCGTCTTCCGAGGAGCTGTTGATGGTGATACCGCCTCCCGAATGATAGAAGAACTTCCCGTCTGTGTCTTGCTCGATGAAGCGGATGAGGACGGCGGAATCAAGATCCTTCCCGTCAAAGTAGCCACATACCCCCGTGTAGAAGCCTCGCGACTGTCCTTCGGCTTCTTGGATGAGCTCTACTGTACGCTCCTTGGGCGCACCACTAATTGACCCCGCGGGTAGGAGTTGTAGGAGGAGGTCGCCTAAGTGTAGTCCACGACAACGATCGATGGAGCCGACGACTTCCGAACTCATCTGAAGCAGTTCTCCCGAAGATGTGTGTAGCTCGGTGAGGTACTTGAAGCGGCGGACATGCACTCCGTTGGCGATGCGACTGAGGTCATTGCGCATCAAGTCGACGATGGTATGGTGCTCGCATCCTTCCTTGTAATCAGCACGTAGTGTCTCGGCCGCATTGGGAAGGTGGGCATCGATTGTACCCTTCATGGGGTGTGTCGCCAGTTCATCCCCTTGGAGCTTGACAAAGCATTCGGGAGAGAAGGCGACAAAGCGACCCGGGAGGAGGATGCGGTAAGTGGCTTCGGAGGAGAGGTAGATGTCCTCGAGAGAGGCTGTACACTCGATCGGTGTGCGGAGGGTGAGGTTCGTGAGGAAGCTATCTCCGCGCATTAGTCCACGATGTATGATATCGAAGCGTGAGGTATAGCTCTCGAGTGATTCGGGGTTGGAGTGGAGAGCGATCCTTTGCTTTGTCCCTATTGGATCGGGGGTCTTTGCCGTGGGGAAGCTGAAGAAGACCCTGCCGTCGTGTTGCTCTAATGGATCAGGAAGGAAGATGCTCTCCTGTAGCTCGAAGTCTAAGATAAAGAAGAAGGGCTGCCCTCTGTGCGATGCTTCGTTCA
>ERZ772974.1868-NODE-1868-length-13331-cov-6.356282_pt1 | contig 13331 bp, 9 predicted proteins | sample MGYA00580671_ERZ772974 | MGnify/ENA primary metagenome ERZ772974 (study PRJEB29015, sample SAMEA2738065) | human oral metagenome | biome: human oral; feature: human-associated habitat; material: saliva | place: China | collected 2218 ... | reverse complement strand
AATATCTTGGTTGACCGTTGTTCTGAACGGCACGTAGGCCACAGGAAAAGTGTGCTTCAAGATACCCGAACGTGTAACAAGCGCAACTACACCTTCCGGCAGTAAAGTCATGCCGCCATCAGTAAGAGCCGTTTCAGTTAAGTGATCCTCTGTATCTTCAAGAGTAGGTGCTTTCATATCCTTAGAGGAGATCCAAGGAATCGTTCCACCTTTCCAAAAATCCTTATTGGCAGTAGACGGCGTTTTTCCTCCACTCCACTTTCCGAGGTCACCAACAGCAACCATTCGGCTTTCATTTTGGGGATGTTCAAGCAGCTTATTCCGATAAAACTCATACTGCTTCTTTCTCGCTGTAAGCTCTGCTGTAAGCTCTGCTGTAAGCTCTGCTGTAAGCTCTGTGAAATTGTCCAGAATACGGACAATTTCACTCTGCACAGGCAGAGGCGGGATGGGAATTTCAAGTTGCTCAATTGATGCCCTTGATAATCTTGGAATACTGGCTTTTCTAACTCTCGATTTAATTTGTGGTTGAATCCTTAGAAGCGCATGATACAAGTATCTACTGGAAATATCTTCTCTGCATACCATTGGATAGCAGTCATCAGCAGCCCAGAATTTTACGGAACTGAAGCCAATTTCGCCAGCCGCACCTGCCCCAATAATGAAAGCAGTATTTTCTGGATAATTATAATCCGTATGGTATCCAAGAGGAGTCATGCTGTTTTGAAACACTGGATAGCCACAGTCGTTTGAAAGTTGATCTCGAACCAGTCTTTTCCCTCGTTCGATTGAAACCGCTACACCCAGCTTTTTATACTCCACCCCATCCGGGCAGTATTGCTGAATCAGTTCATCCAGCTTGCTCATTTATCCTCACCGCCTTCCCCTCTTTGAAGCGGATTGTGAACGCGTGCGTTCACAATCTCAACATGCGAAAAACACGGATAAAGCACACTCGTCATCATCCCACCTCGATCTCCGCAATAATCTTTGCGATTTCATCCCGAAGAACCTGTTCGCGAGCAACGATTTGCTCAATCTCAGCATTGAGCTTTACAATATCGATTTTCTCCCTGGTATCCTCGGCCTCCACATAGGTGGAAACAGAAAGATTATAGTCATTGCCCGCGATTTCCTCATAGCCCGCCAGATGAGAGAAGTGTGCTTCCTCGGTTCGATTTGCAAAGCTGTCCACAATTCTTTCGATATTCGCCTGTGTCAGCTTATTGTTGTTCGTTACCTTGATACACTCAGCGGAAGCATCGATGAACAAAGTTTTATTGTCAGCTTTTCCCTTTTTCAGCACCATGATGCAGGTCGCAATGGAAGTTCCGAAGAACAGATTGCTCGGCAACTGAATAATGCAGTCGATAAAGTTATTGTCGATCAGATATTTTCTGATTTTTTGCTCTGCTCCGCCACGGTACATAATACCGGGAAAGCAGACGATTGCTGCCGTGCCGCCCGTTGCCAGCCATGAAAGGGAGTGCATGATAAAGGCAAGGTCAGCTTTAGACTTCGGTGCGAGAACGCCAGCCGGAGAAAATCGAGGATCGTTAATCAACAGGGGATTATCGTCACCAACCCACTTAATCGAGTAAGGCGGATTGGAAACAATGAGCTCAAAAGGTTCATCGTCCCAATGTTGCGGTGCGGTTAGCGTGTCATCGCAGGCAATATTAAACTTATCGAAGCCTATATCATGCAGGAACATATTGATACGACAAAGGTTATAAGTAGTGATATTAATTTCCTGTCCGTAAAAGCCGTTTCTGACGGCATCTCTGCCCAAAACCTTCTCCGCTTTCAGAAGCAGAGAGCCGGAGCCACAGGCAGGGTCATAAACTTTATTGATTTCCGTTTTCCCCACCGTGCCAAGTCTTGTCAGCAGCTCGGAAACATCCGCAGGGGTGAAGAATTCTCCGCCTGACTTTCCGGCGCCGGATGCGTACATGGTCATCAGATACTCATAGGCATCGCCAAAGGCATCAATGTCATGGTCTTTCACATCGCCAAGGTTCATATCCGCTACACCGTGCAGAAGTTTTGCAAGGCGTTCATTTCTCTTTGCAACGGTTGAACCGAGCTTATTGCTGTTTACATCAAAATCATCAAACAGTCCGGCAAAGCTGCTTTCGGATGATGAGCCTTTTGCAGAGCTTTCGATGTGATTAAATACACGCTCCAAAGTTTCATTCAGATTTTCGTCACTGTCGGCTTCCTGATTCACATTGCAAAACAGCTCTGAGGGAAGAATGAAAAACCCCTTTTCTTCTACCAAGCCCTCACGCGCTTCTTCCGCATCTGCATCGGACATTTTAGAATAGTCAAAGTCATTGTTTCCGGCTTCCTGTTCACCGGAATTGACATAGCTCGTCAAATTTTCAGAGATATAGCGGTAAAACATGGTTCCAAGAACATAGTTCTTAAAATCCCATCCGTCCACGGCGCCACGAAGCTCATCTGCGATTGCCCATATCGCACGGTGCAGTTCGTCACGCTCTTTTTCTTTCTTTGTATCAACCATGGTTTTCCTTCTCCTTTTCGTTCGGCATAACTTCCGGAATGTCATCAACTCCGGAATCTAAATCCGTATTTTTCATCGGCTCGACATTGTTTATTCTGATTATATCAATAGTTAGGTGTTTTTTCTCAATGGCAGTAACTTCTTATACAGCTCTCTTCAGGTAAGCACAGTATTGTTGTAGTTTGGCTATCAGTGGGGCCTTTGCATCCACGTAACATCTTCATACAGAAAGAAATTCCGTTATCGTCTTAATCCGTCTGAGATGCCCCGATTACAACCATCGTGCCGGTTTTTCTGTCATATGCGGACCATAAGCCTGTTCCCCACCACTCTTTGCCGGCATCAAAGTAATTCGAAAAATCATCGTTCCATCGATACACTTCAAGCGCTTTCCGATTGGGAAAGAGGACCTCGTTAAAGCGAATGAAATCCGCTTTTAAATACGGCGTTCCGTAAGGCGGTTCTAAAAAGGCATACCAATAGGGCATCGGCGTCGGAACGTTGATACTCACCTGTTTTTTGGTTCTGTCCTCATAATACGCATGGCTCGGCGGCATCAAAAATTCTTCCGTATCGACCTTTGTTGCCTTCATGTTCTCAACCTCAATGTTCACTTGATACGCGTAGGCAGATAGCCTTCGATTGAGTATTTGAAATGCCTCAATCACCGCAACCTTGTGCGTTTCATAGCCTTCATACTCCTTGCCGACAGATAGGATCACATAATCGAGACTCACGCGCTTCCATGTGGTTTTCAATAACTCGTAGGCCTTGTGTTTTGTCAGCTCAAACATATTCCCTCTTCATCCCCGTATGAACGGAAGTTTTCGCGCACGGTCTCTCCCGGGTCGGAAAAACATCCGTCTTATCGCCCCGTTCATGACCGAAGTCGAATCCTACGCCTTTCGCTTGGGCGCAAGTCCGGCGTTTTTTTACATTCCAAGTCGTTCTGTGTCCACAGAGCCTCTCTTTCAAGTCCCTTGTGGCTATGTAATCTGACGTGTATCAACTAAGCTTCTGCGGAACTCATGCTGTTTCGACAACTTGTATACGGTTCCTTCTTGCCGCTCAAAGATTTCAATCGCTTCCGATATCTGCACGTCATCTCCCGGTAGCATGAAAAATCGCCTTGTGCCGAGACGCTGAATGCTATTACTATGTGGATTTTTTTATTTTTCTCTTTTTCCCGTATTTTCCGAACCGCGAATTTCCTCGCGGAAACCGCTTCAAAAATAATGCTTACAGGTTAGCTAAATCCAGCCATTTTTAATCGATCGGTTTCAGATTACTGTAGATCTTCCGCATCGATACGGCGTTAGCCGAGTCTGTATATTCAATGTTAATGTCATAACCGTCATAGGTAATGCGGTCTATGATCGCTTCAGCCTCTGTGTTTTCTCCACCGAGTGCCTGATACCCCCCCCTCTTTGAGGATCTGCGAGCAGAAGATGGTCGATGATTTCCTGCGGCGGCGGTGTACCAGTTCCTTTATCGCATGAAGATCATTTTTAGTCAGCTCAATGTCAAGCCATTCATCAATGATGAAGAGTTTTGGCCTGGCATAGGGCTGCAGGACTTTGTCATAGCGCTTTTCGTCCCAGGCGACCGTACACTCCAGAAGGAAGTCTGCCATACGAACGTATTTCACTGTTATATACTGCTTTAAGGCTTCCATCGCAAGGGCACAGGCAAGATATCCTCTGTTCCATAGTGACAGAGGTTTCCAGTATACAGGCAAACCTTTCTGCACACGTTTAAAGAAACATCATATGAAGCAGAGTATGTCCAGAGTGCCCATTGTACCGACAATGGGCCGATGGAAGGTTTTTGGGGTATTTTGAAGCGGGAAATGTACTATGGCAAGAAGTTCACCTCAAAAGGAGACCTGATTACTGCTGTTGAATCCTACATCAGGTATTACAACACAGAGCGGATCCAGCGGAAGATGCATCTGATGACACCTGCGGAATTCCATGATCATTTCGATGCTGCGGCATAAGAATACCGCCAGCCGATTATTGCTCTGACTGGCGGTAAAGAGCTTTTTAATTATTCACTGTCCTCTTGACGGGTAGCACACCATTGCGGCAGCTCCCTTCCTCTTTTCTCATTTTCCGATCCTTCCGTACCGCTTCGTGATCTCATACAGCGTCTTCACTTCCTTCTCTCCGAATTCATCCTTCAGAAGACGCCATTTCCAGTTGTTTCCGTAGGTGGAAGGAGCGTTCATCCTTGCCTCGTTTCCGTACCCCAGAAGGTCCTGCATGGGGATAATGCAGAGTCTGCTGACGCTTCGCATGGCGGCGCAGATCAGGGGTATGTGCATCCCGGCGTCGGGAGTCGTATGGTCGCAGAAATAGTCTCTGACTGCCTCCTTCTCCTCCGGCTTCAGGCCCTCGGAAAACCAGCCGGTCACCGTCTCGTTGTCATGGGTGCCGGTGTAGACCACACTGTTCTTTTCGTAATTGTGGGGAAGGTAATCCTCCGCACAGCCGGAATCTCTTGAGTCAAAGGCAAATTCCAGGACCTTCATCCCGGGATAGCCGCTGTCCTTCACCAGCTGCCGGACACTGTCCGTCACATACCCCAGATCCTCCGCGATGATCTCCCGTCCCGGGAAGGCTTCCGAGACCTTCCGGAACAGATCCATGCCGGGTCCCTTCTCCCAATGGCCTGCTCTTGCGTCCTCCGCACCGGCAGGAATGGAAAAATATTCATCGAAGCCGCGGAAATGGTCGATCCGCATCACATCATAAATATCAAAGCAGTTTTTAAGACGTTTCAGCCACCAGGCAAAACAGGTCTTTTTGTGATAGTCCCAGTCATAGAGTGGGTTGCCCCAGAGCTGTCCCACAGCGCTGAAGCCATCCGGCGGGCAGCCCGCCGCCGCGGTCTGTCGGCGGTTTTCATCCAGCTGGAAAAGTTCCGGATCCGCCCAGACGTCTGAACTGTCCAGGGATACATAGATCGGGATGTCTCCGATGATCCGTATTCCCTTCCGGTTCACGTAGTCCTTCAGCTGCATCCACTCTTCGTAAAACTCAAACTGCAGGAAACTGCAGAAACCGATGCCTTCCTCCAGGCGTTCCCGCGCCGCGGCCAAGGCTTCCGGATCCCTGAGTCTCAGCGGATCTTCCCATTCGTACCAGGGCCTTCCTCCGTTCTCTTCCTTCAGAGCCATGAACAGCGCGTAGTCCGGAAGCCATTCCGTCTTCTCCGTGAACGCCCGGAACTTCTCATTCTCTTCGATTCGGCTGTTTCTGTACGCCTTCCGGAGCAGCTCATAGCGGCGTTGGTACTGCAGCACGTAATCCACACCGCGCGGGTCGGAAGAAAGGCCGGCTTCGCGGCAGTCCGCCTCAGTGATCCATCCCTTTTCCACCAGCGTCTCAGGTGAAATGTAGTAAGGGTTGCCCGCGAAGGTGGAGAAGGACTGGTACGGTGAATCTCCGTATCCCACCGGCCCCAGCGGCAGGATCTGCCAGTAACTCTGGCCCGCCTCTGAAAGGCGGTCCGCAAACTCATATGCTTCCCTGCTGAAGCAGCCGATCCCGTATTCGGAAGGAAGGCTGCTGATGGCAAGAAGAATTCCACTTTCTCTCATGCTGTCTGCTCCTTTATTCATTCGATCACCGCCAGGACTCCGAAATGGTCGGAAAGCACCGGCCCGCTGATCCCGTTCAGGACCACCTTTGACTGAAGCACCCTGTGCCTTTTTGCGGTCCAGATATAATCCAGGCGCATGCCCGTATGTTCACCGTCCCTCCATCCGTCGATGTTTCCCGGAACGGTGATGCCGCTGTCTTTTATTTCGGCATCCTCATAACTGTCCCGCCACCCGAGGTCCAGGACCATGTCCCTTCCCTCTCCGCGGATCGCTGCGGGACTGTTGAAATCTCCCATAAGGAAACTGTCAGAACCGTCCTGCGGACGAAGCTTCCTTTCGCGGAGCGCCTTCTGCAGCCGTTCCATCTGCCCCCGGAAGTTTTCCTCCGGATCATTCCACCATCCCATGTGGACGCTCAAAAAGGCAGGCCCGTCAGCGGTGCAGGCCGCCAGCGCCTTCCGGGTCTTCCAGTTGGAGAAGTCCCGGACGCCGGAAATATAGAAACTGTCCGCGCCTGTAACAGGGCGGCGGCTGAAGATGGCCAGACCCTCATTGTATTTTCCGTACCCGAGCTTCGCTCCGGTCCAGGTCCACCAGTACTCCTGCTGCAGGCCCTGAAGTTCCTCCGCCAGGACCAGCGCACAGTTATCCTCCCGGACGCGGGAGTCCGGTCCGGCCGGCACCCAATGCATGGGGAGGGGGCCGGAGACCACCGGCCTGTCCTCCTCTTCACTGCATTCCTGGATCGCCGCGGCATCGATCTCTTCTTCCTTCATAAATGCCGCCAGCGCCTTCATCTTCTGATGATAAAGTTCCGGTTCAAAGTCACTTCCATGGCTGTGAATATTGATAGTAAGCAGTCTCATAGTTCTTTCCTCTGCGTATTGAGCAAAATCTGCCCGGTGAGCAGGCTCCCCGGGCAGATTTCACTCATTTTTTCCGGGGTGCTGAATTGTTACAGGATATCGTTGATATCCGATTTCAGCACGTCCGCCTTGGGTCCGTAAATTGCCTGGATGCCGTTGTCTTTCTTCACAAGGCCCATGGCGCCCTCTGCCTTCCACGCCGGAAGTTCAGCCACCTTGGAGAGATCCTTCACTGTCACGCGGAGCCTGGTCATGCAGGCGTCCACAAATTCAATGTTCTCCCGTCCGCCAAGGAGGGCGATGATACGCTCGGGCTGGCTGTTCCCGCCCGCTGCGTTTCCTGCCGCGCCGGCAGCGGGGCCTGCCTCTTCCTTGCCTTCGTCATCCATGTAGTTTCCCAGACGGCCCGGCGTAGCGTAGCCGAACTTTCCGATCATGAAATACGCCACAAAGTAACCGATCGCAAAGAAGACGACCACGCAGATTACAAAGTTTACCAGGTCCCCGGCAAGCCCTGCCTTCAGCGCCATGGGAACGCGGGTCAGGAACTCCAGGTTCCCGAAGGAATGAAGCCTGAGGTGGATAATGCCGGCCATGGCGAACGCGCAGCCCTGGAGAACTGCGTACACCAAGTAGAGCGGCAGTGCGCAGAACATAAACATGAACTCCAGAGGTTCCGTGACACCGGTCAGGAAGACCGCGGCCGCAGTGGAGATCAGCATGGACTTGTACTTTGCCCTGTGCTCCGGCTCCACCCGGCGGTAGATCGCCAGGGCGATGCCGAGAAGAAGGCCTGTGGCGCCGATCATCTGGCCAACCTTGAAGCGGGCAGGCGTCACCGTGGTGAGGAGGTTCGTATAGGCAGCGGTATCGCCCGCGTTCTTAAAGTTGATGAGATCCGTGATCCAGGCGAGCCAAAGCGGATCCTGTCCGAACACCTGGGTCCCGGCGTTGCTTCCCGTAAGGATCGTGTAGGTGCCTCCGAAAGAGGTATAGTTCATGGGAATGGTCAGCATGTGGTGCAGGCCGAAGGGGAGCAGCAGACGCTCCAGAGTGCCGTAGATAAACGGGGCAAGAATGGGGGAGGTGGAGCTGGAGTTCGCGATCCACACACCGAAATCATTGATGCCGCCCTGGACCACCGGCCACACTACGCTTAAGAGGATCGCCGTCACCGTAGAGTAGAAGATCACCACCAGGGGAACAAATCTCTTGCCGTTAAAGAAAGACAGCGCGTCCGGAAGCTTCCGGAAGTTATAATACTTATTGTATGCGTTGGCGCCCACGAAACCGGCGATAATACCTACGAACACGCCCATGTTCAGCGCGGGCCTTCCCAGGATGTTGACAAAGTAATCCTTCACCAGGATCTCTTTTCCGAGCAGCGTGTGGGTGACTGCCGTCGGATCTTCCAGCATGGCCGAGCTCACACCCAGCATGGCGCCGGTGACGACATTGATGAGACAGAAAGCAATGACTGCGGCAAAGGCGCCTCCTGCTTTCTCCTTCGCCCAGGAACCGCCGATGGCGGCAGCAAACAGGATGTGCAGGTTTCCGATGATCGCCCAGCCGATCTGGGCCATGGTATTGCCCGCCATGAGGCCGAAGCCTTCCGGGAAGCTCATCGTCAGAATGTTGCCGAGACTGATCATCAGACCCGCGGCGGGCATGACCGCGATCACGGTCATGAGGGACTTGCCGAGCTTCTGCAGGAAGTCAAAATCGATGGGGAACTTCTTTTTGGCGGGGGGTGCTGCCGCAGCTGCCTTGCCTGCCGGCTGTGCGTCCGAGGGGTCCGCTTTCTGCGCATCTCCATCCGCGGCGGCTGCCGCATCCACGCTGATCTCCGCAGTCATGATCTCTTCCCCATGGCGGATCTCTCCTGTCTTTACAGAGAAGCTTCCCTCCTCTGCTCCGTCTGTCACCAGCACCGGCGTCACCGTGTTGATGCCCTTTGACCTCAGGAAGTCCATATCCGCTGTACAGAGAAGCTGACCCGCTTTCACTCTGTCCCCCACCTTCACCTTCGGGGAGAACCCTTCTCCCTTCAGGTTCACGGTCTCAAGGCCAAAGTGGACGATCATTTCGATCCCGGCGTCAGACCGGATTCCGTATGCATGAAGGCTCTCCGGAATAGAGACGATCTCGCCGTCTATCGGGCTGTAAATGTTTCCATTCTCAGGAATCACGGCTGCGCCGTCTCCCAGCACCTTTTCCGCGAAAACCTCATCCGGCACTTCCTCCAGCGGTATCACCCTGCCATCCAGAGGGGACAGTATCAACATCCTACTCATTTCCTGCTCCTTTCTGTTCATTTCCCGTCTCTTTTTAGTGTAATTTCAAGCTGTTTTCCATCTTCCCAAAGGTGTTTCAGCTCCGCAAGATACTTGCCACGGAAAAGGCGCGAAATGCCCCTGAGTAGGAAGAAAGAACTCTTCTCCGTTGTCTTTCCAATGGTTTTTGGAGTCAAGACCGCCGTCAAGCACAACGGCATGGATGTGGGGATGGAAGTTCATCTCACTCCCCCGGATATGGAGAATACAGATGTACCCGATATCCGCACCAAGATACTTGCTGTCTGAGGCCAGTTCCCGCAGTGTGTCAGATGAAGCGTGATAAAGGGCATCATACAGAAGCTTCTGGTTGCTATAGATTACCGGGTTCAGTTCCTCCGGGACAGTGAAGACTACGTGGAAGTATGGCGCATCCAGTACATCTTCCCGGCGGGCGTCCACCCACTTTTCCTTTGGGAACTCCTGGCACATACCATCCCGACAGCCTTTTGATACAGGCGCGCCGCAGGAAATGAAAAATGTGCAGAATAGTGCAGCCTGTATTTAAATAGTATACTCGTTTTACGATCTTCTTAAAACGGAGAAATGTTGTATAAAGCCTTAATTTACGGGCTTTTTGTATTCTGGCGCCCGTGGGAGCGGTATTCCCTCGGGGACATTCCGTATTTGCGGCGGAAGCGCCGGATAAAATAAGAGAAGTTGTCGAACCCGCACAGGGAGGCGATGGCACCGACAGAGTCCGGGCGCTCCCTGAGCAGATAGGACGCGTATCTGAGCCGGTAATCCGACAGGTATTCGCCGAAAGTGAATCCCGTCTCGCGGCGGAAGACCCGCATGAAGTGAGCGTCGCTGTAGTCAATAAGACTTGCGGCGTCGCTTACCGTGATCGGCTCCGAAAAGTGATTCTGGACGTAGAGCAGGACCTGCTTGATGGCGTCCTCGTAGGGGGACGGCGGTAAGCTTTCCTCGCGGATCCGATGGGTGTAGAGCGCAAAGAAAAAACGAAACAGGCTGCTGCGCACCAAAAGAGAATAGCCGTCAGGCCTCTTGCTGCAGGCATCGTCAGCCGCGTCAAGGGCAGCGGATACCTCGGCGTGCATCGCGGTGTCCGCGTAGATCGGGCGGGGGAAGCGCAGGGTCCCCATCTGCAGAGGGGTCAGAATATTGCGCCTTGCCCAGTCGTTTTCAACCTGATTGTCCAAAAGGGAGAGGGGGAATATGATATTCTCGTACTCCATCCGCACGCCAGGGTCGCCGTCGATGGCATGGAGTTCACCGGGGAGGATGGGCATGATGGAACCGGCCATGACGGGATATTTGCGGGAAGAGGCGGTCACTGTGCCGCGCCCTTTTTTGACATAGATGATCTCCATCTGGTCGTGCCAGTGCAGATCCACCGGGGCAAAGTCCTGGGGGATGGTACACAGGTAAGTGTTGTAGGCGAAACCCGGCTGCTCATGCAGCAGGGTCTCTCTGTATTGTGAGTATTCCTCGAGATTCATAAAAACGGAACCCTTCTTTGTGCCCTTCTTTGTGCTGAATTAATTAATATCATTATTGTACTATTATTTGCCATTATTCTGCAAGATTATCACACATATAAATCATTATAATGCATTGTAATAAATGGAACCATTGTAAGCAGCGGAGATCTTCCGCAGGAGGCAGTAATGGATACATTAAAACTCAGAGATTACACTGGAAAAGCACTTAGCGAGTGCACGATTCTGGAACTTTACAACGCGGCGCTGGCCCTGACGCAGGACGCCTGCAGGAACAGGGGATACAACAGCGGAAAGAAGAAAGTTTACTATATTTCGGCAGAATTCCTGATCGGTAAACTTCTTTCCAACAACCTGATCAACCTCGGCATCTACGATGATGTGAAAGCGGAACTGGCTGAGGCTGGGAAAGACATTACGGAGCTGGAGGAATTTGAATACGAGCCCTCCCTCGGAAACGGCGGCCTTGGCAGACTTGCAGCCTGCTTCATCGACAGCCTTGCGACACTGGGCCTTCCCGCTGACGGCGTAGGCCTGGCCTACCACTGCGGTCTGTTCAAACAGTCCTTCGAGGACCGCAAACAGCACACGATACCTGACTACTGGCGCAAGTGGGGCATGGCCAACTGGATGAAGCGCACCGACAAGCACTATAAGGTGCAGTGCGGCGATCTGGAGCTTCTTTCCACCATGTATGAGATCGATGTCACAGGTTACGGAAGCAAGTGCGGACGCCTTCGTCTCTTTGACCTGGACACGGTCAATGAGGGACTGATCGGCTCGGGTATCGATTTTGACAAAAAAGAGATCGAGAAAAACCTGACCCTCTTCCTGTATCCCGATGACAGCGATGAGGACGGAAAGCTTCTCCGCGTCTATCAGGAGTATTTCATGGTCAGCAATGCCGCTCAGCTGATCCTCGACGAGTGCGTGGAGCGCGGCAGCAGCCTGCATGACCTTGCCGACTACGCGGCGATCCAGATCAACGATACGCACCCTTCTCTGGTCATTCCGGAACTGGTGCGCCTTCTGACCGAAAAGGGCATTGAGGAGAAAGAAGCATATCAGATTGTGACTGATGTCTGTGCTTACACGAACCACACGATCCTTGCTGAGGCACTGGAGACATGGCCCAAGCACTTCTTCGAGGCTGTCGTGCCGCACCTTATGCCGATCATCAAGAGGATGAATGACGCTGTTAAGGCAAAATATGAAGAACCTTCCGTTCAGATCATCGACGAGTACGGCAACGTGCATATGGCCCACATGGACATTCACTACAGCCACTCCGTGAACGGCGTCGCGAGACTTCACACTGACATTCTCAAGGAGACAGAGCTCAACAATTTCTACAAGCTCTATCCCGAGAAGTTCAACAACAAGACTAACGGCATCACTTTCCGCAGATGGGTCATCGAGTGCAACCCTGAGCTGACAGAGCTGATCACCGAGAAGATCGGCGAGGGCTGGAAGACGGACGCCAGACAGCTTGAGCAGCTTATTCCTTACGCGGAGGATGAGACTTTCCTGCAGTGCATCCTGAACAGGAAGAACACGAAAAAACACAAGTTCTCCGCATGGCTTGAACAATATCAGGGCGACAAGGTTGACCCCGAGTCCGTCTATGACGTGCAGATTAAGCGCCTGCACGAGTACAAGAGACAGCAGCTCAACCTCCTGTGGGCCATCGACCGTTACCTGCACATCAAGGACGGTTACAGGCCGAGAAGACCGGTCACGGTATTTTTTGGCGCAAAGGCAGCTCCTGCCTATGTGATCGCCAAGGATATAATCCATGCGATCCTCGCCTTCAGCAGCATCGTGAACAACGACCCTGAAGTGAGTCCTTACCTCAAGGTCGTCATGCTTCGCAACTACAACGTGTCCATGGCGGAGAAACTGATCCCCGCATCGGACATTTCCGAGCAGATCTCACTGGCCTCCAAGGAAGCCAGCGGGACCGGCAATATGAAGTTCATGCTCAACGGCGCTGTGACGCTGGGAACCATGGACGGAGCGAACGTCGAGATCGCGGAACTTGTCGGGGAAGACAATATTTTCACCTTCGGACAGTCCTCCGAGGAGGTCATCGAGCACTATAAGAACGCGGATTACGTCGCAAAGAACTGGTATAAGAAGGACAAGAGACTTGCTGCGGCTGTGGACTTCCTGGTCAGTGAAGAGATGCTCGAAGCCGGCGACAGGAAGCTTCTCCAGCAGCTCTATGACGAGCTGCTGGGCAAAGACTGGTTCATGACATTCCCTGACTTCGAGAGTTACTGCAAGACCAAGGACAAGGCTCTGGCAGCTTATGAGGACAGAATGGGCTGGGCGAAGAAGATGGCAGTCAATATCGCCAAGGCGGGCTACTTCTCCTCCGACAGAACAATCGACCAGTACAACAATGATATCTGGCATTTGGAGAAAGACTGCTGACCGCAGGGAACAGAATATCGTGCAGAGAAAACCCCCGGAGATCCTGATATGTACCCTCTTTACTGGACACGAAAGTGTCACAGTAAGGAGGGTTTTATC
>ERZ772974.1864-NODE-1864-length-13344-cov-11.484988_pt1 | contig 13344 bp, 7 predicted proteins | sample MGYA00580671_ERZ772974 | MGnify/ENA primary metagenome ERZ772974 (study PRJEB29015, sample SAMEA2738065) | human oral metagenome | biome: human oral; feature: human-associated habitat; material: saliva | place: China | collected 2218 ... | reverse complement strand
TAATATCATCTAATTTTAGATAATATTTTTTATTGATACTTTCCCAAAGTGGTTTCAGCTGTTCATAATTATTTTTACGTATTCCTACATAACCTTTTTTATCTAATATATCTTTATTTCCAACTTTGTTAGGTTTTAATCCCGTATTAAATTCTGGATATTTATTGAAAAATTCATTTCTATTATCGGCTATAATATTGCTCTTTCTATCTATAAATTTAGAAGAATAAAGTGCATCGAATAAGTCATCAGCAGTAGTATTTAAAGATTTAGCAACACGTTCTAAATCAGAATCGGTAATGACTGAATTTTGAACAACATCACTATTAATCTCATTAACAAGAGTATTAGCAAAGTCTTGTTCACTAAAGTCAATTAGATATGTTAAATAAAATTCTTCATTAGAGATTCTATTACCATACTCGTCTACTGGAAGACGTAATCCTCGTCCAACTTCTTGTAGTTTGCTAATTTCGCTACCGCTTGATCTAAGTTTAGCAATTTGGAAAACATTAGGATTATCCCAACCTTCACGTAGTGTCCATTTAGAGAAAATGAATCTACGAGTGTTCCAACTTCCATCTTTATGTTTGAAAGACAACATCTTTTCTTTATCACGTAAAATAGCATCAATTTCTTCTCGAATCTTGTCATCATCAGTAGAGTTATCTATAGCGAAGTATCCACCATTTGTAGCTTTAATATCTTTTAAAGATGCTTCTAGAAAACTTTTATATTCAATATCTATTTTTCTAGTCCTATCTGAAAGTTTTTCAATTTCTTTTTCTAATTCTAGTTTAAGAAATGACTCGAATTTTGTTTTCAAATAACCATCATTTTCTTCTCCACGATATGAGTACACACTATCAATAAAGAATAATGATAAAGTTTTTATTTTTCTTTCTCGGTAGAAATTGTCTTTTTCTTGTTTAAAATGGTTTTTTATTGCTTGTTTTAACATAATGTCCTGATAGTTATCAGAATATATGTTAGGATAAATCTTTTCACCAACAGCAATTATAGTACCATTAGATAACTCAGCTCCTTTAGCTATATTATATTCTTCAAGCTTACCAACTTTTTCAAGTGTAATTCCTCGAAATTCTGGTGTTACATCTGATAAGCTTTCTCCTAAATTGATAGTATATTCTCTTTTATTTTCTTCATTTCTAAAAATAGCAACCTTTGGTTTTTTAGTTGTGATGCTAAGTAATTTAATATTAGCGCTTTCGTTATTATTATTTTCAGGTGTTTGTATAGCAACACCTTTAACAAGTCCATCATTAAAAGATTTAACAGCATTTAGATTATAAACAAGATTATTATAATCAATTTCTTTAGTTTTTTCGTTTTTAGGGAAGGTAGCACCAAAGCGAATAATAGCTTGAGGTTTTATTTCTTCTACTAATTTCTTATATGCTTTATTATCCTTTTTAAATCTGTGAGGTTCGTCAATGATTACTACTGGTCTTGATTCTCTTAAAGCTTCGGTGGGGATGGTTATTGAACCGAATAATGTTTGGTCAAAACTTGTATCCATAGTTGCTTTTGATAATAACATACTACTTGTAATTAATAATGAATTAATCTTATTATTTTCTAGTCTAGTAGCACGAGAAAAGTTTGAAATAGCAGAGGGAAACATCTTTTTCCCTTTTTTATTTTTTTGTGGGTTTAATACTTCAAGTTTAAGTTCAGCTTCAGGATATAAGTCGCTAAAGTGTTCACGAGCATAATCAGATTCAATGAATTTCTTAGTTCCTTCCTTGATTGCTGTAGTTGGTACAAGAATTATAAACTTATTAAAACCATAATTCTTATGAAGTTCATACATTACTCGAGTATAGGCATAAGTTTTTCCTGTACCAGTTTCCATTTTAATATCAATACCAAGTATATTATCATCATCTGATTTTATATCATTCATATCAATACGTGATTCAGGGTTATACGTTCCATTTTGTATATTTTTTATATTTTCTCTAATTCTTAAGTCTCTAACATCAAAAATTGGATTTTGAGAGATATTTCCAGAGATAAATTCAATATCACGGAAAACTTCGTTAACTATATCAACAGCATTCGTTTGATGAGGTAATATTTGTAATTGGATTTTCATATTAGTACCTCTCTATAATATCTACAGTTTTGTTATTTCTTAAATTTTTAATATTAGTTTTTAATTCATTAATGATAGTAAATGGTAATGAGTATGTATAGGTAACAATACGACTGATATTTAGTTCGTTATTCTCTATCATTTCAATTAGATAACTAATGTCAGAACTTTCAATACCTTCATTTACTATGTAAAGTGAATTAGCGTAACGATGTGCAATGTAGTTTACAAGTTTGAAATCTTCCCATTTAGCGTGAAGCCCATAACCATCTTGATTTAGCCAAGTAGTAAGGATAGTTTCAAGACCAGAAGAGTCCTCATTAGAAAAATCTTTTACATAATCATCACTAACTAGTACATTAGGATCAAATGATTCTAATCTATCTAATGTATCTTCTTGAACATTTTCTAGTTTAACTACTTTAAAGCCATAGTCAATGTCAGCATTTGTTTCTTCTTTAATTTTTTGAGCAGCACGTTTAATTCTTTCACGACCAATCTCATCAATTGTCTTATATCCTGCTTTGAAAGCTGGTTTTGATTCTTCGATTTCTTCAGGTAGTTGTACTAAAATGTATTTTCTATTACCACCATCTTCAGCATTTAATTTCATTACAGCATGAGCAGTAGTTGCTGAACCAGAGAAGAAATCGAGGATAAGAGAGTTAGGTGAAGAACCTATTTTTAGAAGTGTTTCGATAAGAGTAGTTGGTTTAGGAAATTCAAAAATTGATTTATCAATAAATAGATTATCAATTTCTTTAGAAGAATTTTGTGATGTTCCGAAATTTTCTAATATTGTAGGTAATGTAATACCATTTCTAACTTCAGATAAATATCTTTTTAAAAAGGGTCTTCCTGAAGATTCTCTAAAAGAAATTCTTCCTTCTTTAATGAATAAATTAATTTTTTCATTATTGTATAACCATGATTTACCTTCTGGCGGGTAATATTCTTGTCCATTATTAGGGTTAATTATTCCGAAATATGTACTTTTAGAAAGTCGACCACCTTTTCCATTAGCACTTAAATCCGCTGCAACCCAATCCCCAAGTGGATCATTATCGGGATTTTTATAACGTGATATTGATTCTTCACTTCTTGGGAGAAGTTCTAAAGAAAGAGTTGAAATACTTTTAGAATAGCAAAGAATATACTCATGATTTTTTCCTATAACACGGTCGTTTGGAGGTGTGGCTCTTCGTTTCCAAACTAATTCTTCAATGAAATTTTCCTCCCCAAATATTTCATCACAAATCAATTTTAGATTTGCTTGCTCGTTATCATCAATACTTATAAAAATAACACCGTCATCACTAAGAAATTCACGAGCTAAAACAAGACGTGGATACATGAAAGTAAGCCATGCAGAGTGAGTACTCTTACCACGCATATCAATAATACGTTCAGCTTCTTCTTCATCTATACCCATTTTATTACTTAGAGTCGCAGAATCAAATTTAAAGTTATCTGGATATACAAAACCGTCACTTCCAGTATTATATGGTGGGTCAATATAGATACATTTTACTTTTCTGCTATATGATTTTAACAAATGTTTTAGTGCATCTAGATTGTCACCTATGATGTATAGATTTTCAGAGTTTTTATTTTCATCTTTATTATTATGATCAGTTAATGGGCTGATAATAGTCTCTGTGTCTGTTGAGGTTTGGAATCTCGCATAGCTTTTTCCCAGAAAGTTAAGTTCATAGCCTTCTTTAGTAATATTAATTTCATCAGATTTTAGTGCATTTTTGAATTTGTCTATCTTAAAATTATTATCTTTATCAAAAAAATCAGGAAAATTTTCCTTAAGTAGATTTAAAAGTTTAGTATTAGGTTTGACATTCTCATTATTTTCAAGTTGTTCTTTAATCATGATATTTCTCCTAAGCATAATATAACTATTTTATTATAACATATTTAATCTATTATTTTGTTATAAATGATACATATTTTGTAACAAATTCTTAATAGATTAATTTATATAAGAACATTGAATTATTGTAAGATAGAGTGTTATAATTATAAAAAATAAATTAATTCATTTAATGTATAATTTTTCATAAGAATTATACTAAATATTACATAGAAATTTATAAAACCTTGTGTTGTATAATAAATTATATGTTTTAAAATTCTGATGAAAAATTAAATTATTATAAATTAATTATATAAGTTGAATAACAAAGAAAGGAGAATTATGAGTCATAAGCATACAAAAAATATAGAAGTTAGTGAAAATTTACATATTTACTATATTGATTTTGATTTACTTGATAGTGGTTATGGACAAGTAAAAGATAAATTTTATAATGAACTATTTGATGATATTCCTGCTTTTGCATTTGGAACTGACGTTATGAATCGTAAAATAGATGAGATTGGATTAGTTCCTACTGTAAGAGAAGCTATGAAAAAAATATACTCAATTAAGGAAATTCAAGAAGCCAGTAGAGAATATTTGGATTCTAAATCTACAGAAGATAAATATATAAAAAGGGGAGAGTTTGGTGAGCTGTTGTTATATCATTTGTTGCACGAGTATTTCGGGGCTGATGCATTAATTTCAAAAATATATTTTAAAGATAGTGTGGGTGGTGTTGCACATGGTTTTGATGCGGTTCATGTAGATACTAGTCGACAAATATTATGGTTGGGTGAATCGAAATTATATAAAAATTCTTCAACAGCTATTAATGAACTTGCAAATGATGTTATAAATCATTTTAATATAAATTTTTTTGATAGTGAATTTCAAATCATTACAAATAGAGTACATGATACTAAAATTAATTGTGATGATTATATTATAAAATTACTAAATCCTGAAACTAAAATATTAGATAAATTAGCTGGTATTAATATATGTCTGTTTGCTGTTTTTGAAAGTAATACCATGTTAAATTTTAATAAGAATAATTTTGAAGAAACTTTAATGGAAGAAGTAAGAAAATTGAATGATAAAATGAATAACTTATTAAGTGAACATCCGTGGATAAAACATCTTAATATTTACTTATTGACTTTTCCTTTGGATAATAAGAGAGAATTTGTATCTTCACTTCATCAAAAATTAAAAGGAGCACAACAGATATGATTAAAGGTATTGAATTTGATGTTAACAGTTTACAAGATTTTGAATATAATTGGAATTGTACAAAGTATTATACGTCCATTATAGATACAGTCGAAGCAAGACGATTTTTGATAAATATATTAGAAAATTGGGAAAAAGTAAATAATGATACAAAAACAATTTGGTTAGATTTGATAGAAAGAGCAGGTTTTTACCCGTATTATATCGACAAAATTAATAGTGTTGAAAATTATAATCAATCTCTTCAATCAAGTGTTCGTACTGCCTATTATAAATCAGAAAATTTAGATGGGGTTTATTTTCATGATCAACAAAAGAAAATTGAACGAGCACTTAGTTTAAAGAAAAGTGTAGCAGTTAGTGCTCCGACAAGTTTTGGGAAAAGTCTTTTAATAGAAGAATTCGTTGCAAGAAAACAGTATGATAATATACTAATAATACAACCTACACTTGCATTAATTGATGAAACACGAAAGAATATGAGTAGATATTCTGATTATTATAATATTGTTATTAATACCAAACAAAGAGCAATGGATAGGAATATATTTATATTAACAGCAGAACGAGTTCTTGAATATGAATCTATCCCTAAAATTGATTTTTTTATAGTTGATGAATTTTATAAAGTTAGTAATTTAAGAAATGATGATAGAGTAGATGCATTAAATATTTCCATAATGAAAATAATGGATTACAAACCTCAATCTTTATTTTTAACTCCGTGTGTAAATTCACTTTCAGATAGATTTATTGAAAGATATGATGTAGAGTTTTTTAAAACGGACTATTCCTTGGTAAACACCAATATAATAGAAGTTCGTAATAATAATAATAAACCATTAACAGGAAACAAAAAAAAGAATGAATTATTTAAATTACTCAAGGAAGTAAAAGAGCCAACTATAGTGTATGTAAAATCACCATATGAAGCATATAAACTTGCTAATGAGTATATTGACTATTTAGATGATTCTAGTTGTGTGAATAGTGATTTACCAATATTTGAATGGATGGATGAAAATATATCTGAAAATTGGAAACTTAAAAAACTTATGAAGTATGGTATTGGAGCACATAATGGTGCTTTACCAAGGCATATAGTTTCTTCTGAAATTGAAATGTTTAATAAAGGTATTTTAACAATTATGTTTGCAACTGTATCATTAATAGAAGGAGTAAATACAGTAGCTAAGAATATAATAATATATAGTAATAATAAAGGAAGAAAATCTATAGATTTTTTTGATTTCGCAAACATAAAGGGAAGAGCAGGGAGAATGGGGAAATACTACTCAGGAAATGTTTATTTGTTTAATGAGGAGATGGAACCTAAAGATTTTTCAATAGATGTACCTTTTATTGATCAAAATCATATATCAGATGAAATTTTATTTTGTATTCCAGACGAGTATGTTAAGGATAGAGATAGAAAAAAACATTTAGTATCAGATGTACCAAAAGATTTACAAATTATTATAAAAAATAATTTGATTTCAGTAGAAGGTCAAAAAAAACTATATAACTATATTAAACGAAATATTGCGTATTTATCATATTTAAAGTGGAATGGAATACCAACTTTTGAAGAATTGTATCAAACGCTTCATTTAGCATATAAATATTTAGATAATAATGATAAGAACAAATTTGCTAAATCTCAAGCTATAACATCGTTAGATATTATAAATAAACCATTAAAAGAAGTAATAGTAAAAAGAGAAGGATTTTTAAGAGAAAAAAACTTAAATAAAAAAACAAAGGCAAATTTTCATGAAAAAGCTATAGAAGAAGTTTTGAAATTTATTAGAAATGATGCGAGTTTTAAAATTCCAAAGTTACTATCAGTAGTAGATTCTATTCAAAGATATGTTTTTGAAAGTAATGGAAGTAGTGAATATGGAGATTATAGTATTTTTACTTCATTATTAGAAAATGATAAAATCAGTGAGCATTTCAGATTTTTGATAGATTTCGGAGTTCCTTCAACTGCCGTAAAAAAATTAGAAATTCATTTGAAAAATAACACAATAACATATAATGATGATATAGAAATAGTTTTGTGGTTAAAACAAAATATTCAGGTTTTTAGAACTATATTATTAGATTATGAATATGATTTATTAACTCGAGCTTTAGACTTTTCATAAAAAATATTAAGAGGAACGTGTTCTTTTTGCTTAGAGAACAATACTATTTGAGAAAAATAATTTTCAAGAAAAAAATGGAAGACATATGATGAACGAGATTTTTATGATTATTCACTTATAAAAAAACATGTATCTAGTGAAGAGTTGATTAATTATATAAAAACTGATGTTAAGAAAATAGAAGCGCATCTGAAAATTGTTAAAGAAATTATATTGGAAAATATGGCTTAAGAAGAAAATAAATTATTCTATTGGTTCGGTATTTTACTCTATAATTTAACTTTCATCGATTATCAACACCATACATTAACTATTTTTAATTTTTTTGCCAAGTTGAAATTATTTCCTAAAATACTGGTATTAAAGTATTTGTGTTACGTTTTCAATTTGGCGAAATTCATTTTGCCTACTTTGATATTGTTCGTTGACTAGGCAGAATGTATAATGAGTTCATAAGATAAAAGTAAAAAACAAAAGGAGATTTATACTTATGAGCGAAAATAAAAGTAGTGTAAAAGTTTTAGTTCAAAAAGTCGGTACAGCTCTTTCAAGTATGGTAATGCCTAACATTGGAGCATTCATAGCTTGGGGATTAATTACTGCGTTATTTATACCAACAGGATGGATGCCAAATGCAAAACTTGCAGCATTAGTTGCACCGATGATATTCTTCCTATTACCACTATTAATTTCTTATTCAGCTGGTAAAAACGTTCATGATGAACGTGGAGGAGTAGTAGCGGCGATTGCTACTATGGGTGTTATTGTTGGAACAGTAACGATAACTGAAAAAGGTTTAGGTGGAACACCAATGTTCCTAGGAGCTATGGTTATGGGACCTATCGCAGCTCATCTAATGAAAAAATTTGACAAAGCAGTTCAACCAAAAATTAAAACTGGATTAGAGATGTTAGTAAACAACTTCTCAGCTGGTATTCTTGGATTTATCTTAGCTATTTTAGGATTCTTTGGAATTGGACCTATTGTTAAAGTTATTACTAATACACTTAGTGCTGGTGTAGATGTGATTATTAATGCGCATTTATTACCACTTGCTAACGTGTTTATCGAACCAGCAAAAATCTTATTCTTAAACAATGCGATTAACCACGGTATATTAACACCAATTGCAACTGAACAAGCATTAAATACTGGTAAATCAGTTTTATACTTATTAGAAGCTAACCCAGGTGTTGGATTCGGTATCTTACTAGCTTACATGTTCTTTGGAAAAGGTTCTGCTAAAGCTTCTGCTCCAGGTGCAGCAATCATCCACTTCATCGGTGGTATCCACGAAATCTACTTCCCATACATCTTAATGAAACCTGCATTAATCTTCGCAGCTATGGCAGGGGGAGTAAGTGGTACAGCAACATTCCAATTATTAGGTGCAGGTCTACGTGCTCCAGCGTCACCAGGTAGTATTTTAGCAGTACTTGCTCAAACAGCAACAGGAAGTTACTTTGCTGTAGTAGCTGGGGTAGTAGTATCTACTTTAGTAACATTCGTAATCGCAAGTATCATCTTAAAACGTGATAAAGGTGAAGGAGATTTAGAATCAGCTCAAAGCAAAGTAAGCAACATGAAAGCTGAATCAAAAGGCCAAGACGTAGCAGCTGATACTGCTAGTGAAACTTCTTATGCTGATGTTAAAAGAATCATCTTCGCTTGTGATGCAGGAATGGGAAGTTCAGCAATGGGTGCTTCTATCCTGCGTAACAAAGTGAAAAAAGCTGGACTAGATTATGAAGTTACAAATATAGCGATTAGAAATCTAAATGAAGAAAGTGGATTATTAATCGTAACTCAAAACGAATTAACGCCAAGAGCGAAACAAATGAATGGAAAAGCTCTACACGTATCTGTAGATAATTTCCTAAACAGTCCAAAATACGATGAAATCGTTGAGAATTTGCAAAAATAGAAAAATAACTATATAATATTTTGTAAATAGAGACGGTAGTGTTTATGACTTCTTCTTAGATAAGGCGATATGCATTACTAAGAGGAAGTCATATTTTTATTATGAAAGAAAGTTTTGGATATTTTTTGAATGGAGGTCATATGTTTAACGAACGTGAAAAACTAATATTACAAGTTTTGTTGAAAAATACTGATGAAGCACTCAGTATAAAAGAGATAGCTAAGGCTACAAAAATAAAAGAAAGAACACTCTATAGAGAGATTAAAAACTTAGAGAGTTCATTAAATCAACTTGGAATAGATTTAATGAAAGAAAAGTCTAAGTACGTACTAAAAGGTGATTTATCTGAGTTGGATTCTTCGTTATTTGAAGCTAGTTTTGAAGATTATGCATATTCAACAGAAACTAGATTAAATTTAATATTATGCTTTTTAATTTTAAGTGAAGACACCTCGATTAAAGATATTTCCGAGAAACTTATGTTAAGTTATAATACTGTTGCGACTGCAATAGGTACTATAGAAAAGATTTTGTCTGATTATAAACTGACATTAATTAGAAAAAAAGGACACGGTATTGAAATAGAAGGTAGTGAGGTAGATCGAAGAGTACTTCTTATTTCATTGCTGTGTAATGAGATTAGTGATGAGGAATTTTTCACTAGATTAAATGATCGTAGTATTTTATCAAGTAATCCATTTATAAAATTTTTGAATTTTGACTTTTTAAAAAAGGTATTTTATCAAAACAAACATCTTGATGTGTTTAAAATATATACTGATTCTAGTATTAAGAAAATCCTTATAAGTTTAAATGTGATGTTCCTTCGAATGTCATATTCAACCAAAATTAAAGAAAATATTACAAAACAAGAATACGATAGTATAAAATCACTACTAACCGCTTCAAAAGAAATTATCGAATTCGATATTACAGATGATATAATTCAGTTCATTGTTAAAATATTAAAAACATGTCGTCTAATAGAACAACTATCATATTTAAATGATAAATATTCATATACTTTAGTATATAAGATAAGCCTATTGATAAAATATGTTTCTGAAAAAATGAATGTAGATTTTACACAAGATACGAATCTTTCTAGCGGTCTTATTGCGCATGTTGAATCTGCTATAAAAAGACACCAGATGAATTTAATAGAGGAGAATGATGAATTACAGGATTTCGTTTTGAAAAATTACAACGAGCTGTATCTAGTAATTAAGTCAGAACTGTTAGTAGTATTTGATGAAATAATGTTTAATTCTACGGAGTTAAGTTATATTGTTATACATTTTGCTTCTAGCTATGAACAAATTTATAGAAAGAACTTTATACGAGCTCTAGTGATATGTGCTAGTGGTATCGGAAGTTCTAAAATATTAGGAAGTCAGATCAGAAAGAATATTCCAGAGATAAAAAATCTAGAATATACAATCCCTAGTAAGGTAACAAAATCCTTAGTAAATAATTATGACGTAGTTATATCTTCAATTGAACTAGAGCAGGATATTGATTATTTATTAATCCCAACTATACTAAAGGAAAAAGATATTAACTTAATTCGTGAAAAAATATTATCTAGCAGAAGTTTCAAAAGAAAAAATACTGTTAAAAAAGAAGGTATTGTCAATATTGATAAGTTTAGCAGTGCGTGTCGAATTATTTTGAAAAACACTAAGTATGTTGAAACAAATAGCGTAGCTGATTATGAAGTAATATTAGATGGTGTTCTAACAGATTCAGCATTGAATATTACTAACAAAGATGAAGTCTTTAATAGTTTATTAGAAAGACATAATAAGAGTTCTGTAGTTATTCCTAATACGAACATAGCTCTTTTCCATACGTTGAATAATGATATCGAAGAACCGTTTGTTATTATTAGTTCATTAAATGATAGTATTGTTATGAAAGACTCAATTGGAAATGATCAAAATGTTGATAATCTTATAGTGATGGTTAGTCAAAATCAACAAGAGTTCACCGATTTACTTAGTCAGATCAGCATTGCGATATTAGATGATGAGATATTTACTAAAGCTTTGGCTAGTAAGAATAAAGATTTTATTATTACTAAGATTGAATTAATTTTGAAAAATTATATTTTACAGTTATAGTTATTATAGCGACTTGGAATTAATTTCAGGTTGCTATTTTGGTATAAAGAAAGATGACATATAGCTATAATCTAAAGTAGGTTAATGATTAATTAATTATTTGTCAGTATTTATAACTCTATTTTGGCAAAAAGTGTTTTGCCGACTTTGATATTGTTCAGAAAGATAACTAAAGGTATAATTATCTTATAAGAAATAGAACACGAAAACTCGAAGGAGAAATGAAGATGAATTTAACAAAAAAAGATATTAGATTAGGACAAGAAATTAATAGTAAAGAAGAAGCGATTAGAAAAGCGGGAGAAATCTTAGTAGAAAATGGATATGTAGATAGTGATTATATCCCTGCGATGTTAGAAAGAGAAGAAATTGTATCAACTTACATGGGGAACTTTATTGCGATTCCTCATGGAACAGATGAAGCCAAAAAATCAATTAAAAGCACAGGAATTTCTATTATTCAAATTCCTGGAGGAGTTTCATTTGCTAAACCTGAAGATACAGAAGACAAGATGGTATTCATAGTATTCGGTATAGCTGGTAAAGACGGGGAGCATTTAGAACTATTATCAAAAATAGCTATCTTCTGTTCAGAACAAGAAAATGTTATAAAATTAGTAAACGCAGCTACAGAAGAGGAAGTTATTAATTTGTTATCAGAAGTTGAATAATTAAAAATTAAATTAGTAAGAAGGTATTACAATGAAAAATTTACATTTTGGTGCAGGAAATATCGGGCGTGGATTCATAGGAGAATTATTAAATAAATCTGGATATAACATTACTTTTGTAGATATTAATAAAGATGTTGTTAATGATTTAAAACGCCGTGATGCATACACTATTAGAATATTAGATGAAAATATTGAAGAAGTTGAAATTAATAATTTTGATGCTTTAAATATTGCTGAAGAAAAAGAACAACTTTATACAGCGATTGGTGAAGTAGAATTAATTACTACTTCTATAGGTCCAAATGTTTTGCCTATCATAGCTAAAGACATCGCAGAAGGATTAAAATTAAAAGTAGTGAATAATAATACTAAATTATTAGATATTATCGCTTGTGAAAATATGATTTCTGGATCTGAATTTTTAAAAACAGAGGTATTTAAACACCTTTCAGAACAGGAACAAGAGTTTGTTAATCAATATGTAGGATTCCCAAATTCTGCAGTAGACAGAATCGTACCAGCTCAAAAACATGAGGATGTTCTTCTAGTTGAAGTAGAAAAATTCTGTGAATGGGTAATAGAAGCGGATAAGATTAAAGTAGAAAGTAACAGAAATATTGAACAAGTACACTACGTAGAAGATCTTAATCCATTTATTGAAAGAAAATTATTTACGGTAAATACTGGGCATGCAGCACTAAGCTATATTGCGAATTACTTAGGTATTGAATTAGTTTCAGATGGTGCTAAACATACTGATGTAAGAAAAGATTTTATCGCTGTATTAGAAGAAACTAGTGCCTTACTTGAGAAAAAATGGGGATTTGACAGAGCAGAGATGGAAGCTTATAGAAATAAAACAATTAAACGCTTCGAAAATCCACGTATCGTAGATAATGTTTCTAGAATCTGTCGTACACCAATAAGGAAGTTAGGATATAACGAAAGATTTATTAAGCCTATTAGAGAAACAGAAGAATTAGGATTATCAAATAGTGCTTTACTAAAAGCTTGTTCATATATTCTTACATTTAAATCTGAAGAAGATGAACAATCTGTAAAACTTGAACAACTAATTAAAGAAAAAGGTGTTATCGAAGCTTTAAACGAAGTAACAGAATTAACAGATACAGCTTTATTAAATAAAATTAAAGAAGGTTACGAAAAATTAGTTTAATAATACAAACTATAGTCCACTTTTTATATGCACTATTATAACCTATTTGTACATTTTTATTTTGTCAAAACTGT
>ERZ772974.1859-NODE-1859-length-13356-cov-5.225472_pt1 | contig 13356 bp, 8 predicted proteins | sample MGYA00580671_ERZ772974 | MGnify/ENA primary metagenome ERZ772974 (study PRJEB29015, sample SAMEA2738065) | human oral metagenome | biome: human oral; feature: human-associated habitat; material: saliva | place: China | collected 2218 ... | reverse complement strand
ACTGCTCGAGGTTCTCGGTGTGGGGGTGGCCGTCGTCGTCGGCGCTGAGCCAGAAGACCGGGGTGGAGGTCGTCTCCCCGCTCGCGTCAGTGCTCGTCCGGCTGACCACCAGCCCGGGTCCGGTGGGGACTCCCCGGTCTTGGATGATCGTTCCGGTGACGTCCACGCTGCTTCCCGTGGAGACATTGACGACCTTACGCGTCAGGCCCTGCAGGGCGGCGTTGAGAGAGGCCGGTTTCTCCTTCTTGCCCGTCGCCGCGTGGTTGGCTGAAGCATTGACGGCTGCCGGGTCACTGACCTGCGTCACCCAGCCGCCTGGGTGCACGGCCTCAACACCCTTGATGGTTGCGCGGACCTTCCCGGAGGTATCCACCTGGGTGACCGTCGATGCGCCGGAGTCGCTTGACGGGTAAGGCGGCTGCGGTGACAGCAGCAGCGAGTCGGCTCCGGCCCCCGCGAGCCACTGATCGGTGGCGAAAGACGTGGGTGGGGAGGACGGGTCGTCCAGCCCGAAGACATGGACCTGGCCTTCCCCCGTACCTCCGGGGAAGTAGTCGTTGGCGGTCTCCACGGCCAGAGAGCCGTTCGTCAGACCCTGCCCCAGGATCACTCCGTTGAGCTCCTCCGTGCGCACCACGGCGCCGCTGGTGGCGTCCAGGACGACGACGTAGGACTCCTGCTCGGCGAGCCTCTCCTCGAGCTGCCCGTGATGCGGGGTAAGGATGAGGGAGATGCGGCGCCCGTCGGGGCTGACGACGATCTCTCCGCTGGTATGGGACTTCAGCAGGTCTGAGACGTTCTGCTGCGGGGCCTCTGTAACCTCCAGCGCATTGAGCGAGGCACCCGGCGGCGTGATCGTCACCGCCCACTTCAGGGCGCCGTCTGATCGGTTCCGGCTGACGAGGGTGGTTCCCACGGGCTTGCGATATTTCTTCTGCCAGTTGATGAGCACCGTGATGGTGCTGTTGTGAGCGGGAAGCGTTGGGAAGTCGACGTCCGGGCCCGTGGTGGCGTCGGTCTCGAGGCTCGTGACCTGCTCGGCGGTGAGCGCAGTGGCCTTGACGGTGACCTCCTGTGTGGCCTGGTCCGGGGCTGAGGTCTGCTGACCGGCGCAGGCGCTCAACGGGAGGGACAGCAGTGCTGCGGCAAGGAGCAGCCGGGGGGATCGACGTCGACGGTGCCCAGGCGCCGCGGACGTGCGATGGGGGTACCGGGCGGCTTGCTGGCTCATGACGATGCTCCTACCAGTGGCTCTGTCAACTTCGATTGGCCCCATGGTGACGGTCTGTTCTGGCCCCATGTCTACCCGGAGACCGGCTTGACCGAATCTTCACATTCCCTTGCCCCGACCTTGGTGTGGGGCTTCGAGGCTTGTGGCCATGACCTCGAACGAGAACTCTTCCCGTACCGTGCCGCTGGTTGCCCTGGGTGTCGGCACCATCGCAGCGGCCGCCCTGGCCCTGGCCGCCCCTGACCTGACCTCCGGGTCGGGGATGGAGGGCATGCCGATGACCCACTACATGGGGCTGTTGGCCGTGCGTCAGCCGTGGAACCTGCTGTTGTTCATGGCGCTTCCGGTCGTGCTGGCCGAGACGCTCGCGATCACCGAGTTGGTGATGCTGTTGGCTCGTCGGGGTGAGCGTCCGGCGCCGGGATGGGTGACGAAGGTGGGCCACTGGGCCGGGTTGCTGGCCGGGCCGGTGTGGGTGTTCATCGGCCTGCACCTGCTTATCACTGCCGTGGTTCCGCTGACGGTCAATGGTGGCTGGCGTGGCCCCGCGGACGTGATCGCTGTCCTGTCGTACCTGGCCGGTGGCGTGCCGATGCTGGTGATCAGCCTGCTGGAGGCCGAGCTCTTGGGCCGCGACGAGACCGGGCGCCTGCGCCTGCACGTGGCGATGGTGGCGGTGTTCCTGGTGGTGGCCCACGTCGCGATGATCTTCGGCATGCTCGACCCTGCCGTCATGGGCTATTCGCCGAAGGCGCCGGCCTCGGTGCAGCACGACATGGGCAGCATGTCCGGCATGAACCACGACATGGGTGGCATGACGGACATGGACCACTCGACGATGATGCCCAGCTCCGCCCCGTCGAATTGATCCCCGGCCGGGTCCGTGGTGAGGTGGTGTCATGAACAGCGCTTCTGTTGCGGTTGTACCGAGTGTCCTGGTCGTCGACGACGAGCGGGTGCTGTCGGGCACGGTGAAGAACTACCTCGAGCGGGCCGGCATGTCGGCCCAGACCTGCGGGGACGGGCTGGCCGCGCTTGACCTTGTCCGGGCCACGGCCCCCGACGTGGTGGTGCTGGACCTGGGCCTGCCGGGCATGGACGGGGTGGAGGTGTGCCGCCAGCTGCGCACCTTCAGCGACTGCTACGTGTTGATGCTCACGGCCCGCGCCGACGAGGTCGACAAGCTGATCGGGTTGTCGGTCGGCGCGGACGACTACATGACCAAACCGTTCAGCCCGCGTGAGCTGGTGGCTCGCATCCAGGTGCTGCTGAGACGCCCCCGCGCCGGAAGTACGGGCGCCACGGCCGCGGTGGTGCACCGCATCGGCGCCCTCACCCTGGACCCGTCGTCGCGTCGGGTGGAGCTCGACGCGTCACCGGTGGAGCTGACCCGTACCGAGTTCGACCTGTTGCAGGCCCTGGCGGAACACCCCGGCTGGGTGCTGAACCGCCGCCAGCTCACCGACGCCGTGTGGGGCGAGGACTGGGTCGGCGACGACCACCTGGTCGACGTGCACATCGCGCACCTGCGCAAGAAGCTCGGTGACGACCCCTCCCAGCCCCGGTTCGTGCAGACGGTGCGCGGCGTCGGCTACCGGATGGGCCAAGGGCAGTGATGCCGCGCAATCCGCGCGGCAGTTGGGGACGCCGACTGCTGTGGACCCAGATGGCCGTGGTGGCGGCGATGGCCGCCACCATGGTGCTGACGGCACTGCTGGTCGGCCCGGCATGGTTCCGGATGCACATGCTCGAAGCCGGCCACGCCCAGCCCGATGTCGTCGAGCACGCTCAGCAGGCCTTCCACGACGCGGGCCTGGTGTCACTGGCCGTGGGTCTGGGCGCCGCGATGCTCGCCGCCCTCGGGGTCGCCACCGTCCTCAACCGGAACCTGTCGCGCGGGGTCGAAGCCCTCGTGGACGGCGCCCAACATGTCGCCGCCGGACACTACGACCAACCCGTCATGATGACCTCGGCCAGCCCCGAGCTGGCCCAGGTCGCTGACGCCTTTAACCACATGGCCAGCCAGATCGCCTCCACGGAGCAGACCCGACGACGCATGCTCACCGACCTGGGCCATGAGCTGCGCACCCCGCTGGCCGCCACCCAGGTCACCCTCGAAGGACTGCAGGACGGTGTGGTCGACTTCACCCCCGCAAACGTCGAGATCCTGCTTCGGCAGAACCAGCGGCTGGCCGCCCTGGCCGCCGACATCTCTGAGGTCTCCCGCGCCGAGGAAGGCCGCATCCCACTGTCGCTGAGCCACCAGGACCTCGACCAGATCGTGACGGCCAGCGTCGCCGCAGCCCGGCACGCCTACGACGCCGCCGGGGTGACGCTGCACGCCCAGACCGTTCCCGGCCTGCGCGTCGACGTGGATGCCGCTCGCATCGGGCAAGTCCTGGACAACCTGCTGCGCAACGCCCTGCAACACACGGTGGGCGGCAACCGGGTCGAGGTCGCGATGAGACACGAGCACGACCGGGCCGTGGTCCGCGTCACCGACAACGGCGTCGGCATCCCCACCGAGGCCCTCACCCACGTCTTCGAACGCTTCTACCGCGTCGAGGACACCCGCACTCGCGACGTCGACGGTGGAACCGGTGTCGGCCTGGCGATCTCCAGGGCCATTGCCCGCGCCCACGGCGGTGACCTGACGGCCCACAGCGACGGCCCCGGCCACGGCGCAACCTTCGCGCTGACCCTGCCCACCGTGACTTCTTGACCAGATCTTGACCAACCCCTGCCGGGGGCTTCATCCGGGCCCGACAGGCTCAAGGACATGAACACACTTTCCCGCCGCCACGTGCTGTTCACCGGTCTCGGCCTGGCCTCGGCAGGGGCCTTGAGCGCCTGCGGCGCCAAGAACACCCCGGCCGCAGCACCTGCCGCGCCGAGCTCCCCATTGACGATCCCCAGCCAGACCCCGCTGGTCGCAGCCCCCGGCACGAAGACCGTCAACCACGTCCTCACGCCCCGGCCGGTCACCCTCGATCTGGGCGGCGTCACGGCCAGGACTTGGGCCTATGACGAGACCCTCGACGCCCCCGTCCTGCGGGCCCGCGCCGGAGACCTGCTGCAGGTCCGCGTCGAGAACAAGCTTCCCACCAGCACCTCCGTCCACTGGCACGGCATCGCGCTGCGCCAGCCAAGCGACGGCGTGCCCGGCGTCACCCAGCAACCCATCGAGGCCGGCAGCAGCTTCACCTACCAGTTCGTCGCCCCCGACCCCGGCACCTACTTCTTCCACCCCCACACCGGGGTGCAGATCGACCGCGGCCTGTACCGGCCGCTGGTCATCGACGACCCCGCTGAACCCGGCCGCTACGACCACGAGTGGATCATCACCCTCGACGACTGGGCCGATGGCGTGGGCACCTCACCCGATGACATCCTCGCCGCGTTCAAGGCCCAGAACGGCACCGTGTCCAGCGGCATGAATCACGAAATGGGCGGCATGGACCACGGCATGTCACCCTTGGGTGACGCCGGGGACGTCACCTACCCCCACTACCTCGTCAACGGCCGCGTCCCCGCCGCGCCCCGCACCCTGACCGCCAAGCCCGGGCAGAAGGTACGACTGCGTGTCGTCAACGCCTCCTCCGACACCATCTTCAAGCTCGCCCTGCAGGGCCATCGACTCACCGTCACCCACACCGACGGGTTCCCTGTGACCCCCACCCGGGCCAGCGCCGTCTACCTCGCGATGGGAGAACGACTGGATGCGACCATCACCCTCGGCGACGGCGTGTTCGTGCTGCAGGCCGCGCCCGAGGGCAAGAAGGGCACCCCGGCCCGCGCCATCGTGCGCACCGGCTCCGGCAACGTCCCGGCCCCGGACACCCGCATCGCAGAACTCGACGGCAAGGCCCTGCTGACCACCCAGCTCAAGCCCGCCGACAGCGCCCGACTGCCCGACCGCAAGCCCGACACCACCCTCGACGTGGCACTCAACGGCCAGATGAAGCCCTACGCGTGGGGCCTCAACGGCAAACGCTTCGGCGAGGACACCCCACTGGCGCTCAGCCGCGGCCAGCGCGTGCGGCTGCGGATGACGAACATGACGATGATGGCCCACCCCATGCACATCCACGGCCACACTTGGGCCCTGCCCGGCAGCGACGGGCTGCGCAAGGACACCGTCCTGATCCGCCCCATGGAGACCGTCGAGGCCGACCTGCAGGCCGACAACCCCGGCACCTGGATGCTGCACTGCCACAACATCTACCACGCCGAACTCGGCATGATGACGACCCTGCGCTACTGACATCTCCCGGCCGATGTCGGCCACCCACGCCTGCCCTGATGGCGCGGCTGCCCCCTTGCGGCAGCCTCACCATCGCCGTCTGCAGAGCTTGACCAGACCTTCACCAAACCTCGCGAGCTCATTGACCTCGCCCCGTCACCGTGGAAGTGGAAGGAAAACCCCTTCCCCGAGCAGACAAGGACACGCCATGTACACGAGCCCCGACCAGGCCCCCCGCTCCTTCGGCGAGGCCCCCCGCCAGCCCCTGACCGGCCCAATGACCGACCAGGACCCCACCAGCACCACCCACCAGCACGGCAACTCCCACCAGCACGGCAAGTCCCACCACTGGATGCACCTGCTGATGTGCGCACCGATGCTGCTCGTGGTCGCCGGCTACCTGTGGGCCGGACGTGCCAGCCTCGCCGCCGGCGGTGTCCTGGCCGCCCTCGTGCCCGCCATCAGCTGCATGATCATGATGTGGCTGATGATGCGCATGATGGACCACGGATCCCAGCACTGACCACCGCCCGCCATCCACCGGCAGCACCGTCTCGAGGAGCAACCCATGAACCACCCGGCAGCCACCGCCACCCACGACCACACCACCCGCTACACGTGCCCGATGCACCCCGAGGTGACCAGCGACCAGCCCGGCCGCTGCCCCGAGTGCGGCATGTTCCTCGTCGATGCCGACGCTGCACCCGCCACCCACCAGCACGGACACGGCCGCCAGAACGGACATGCCCAGCAGCACGACACCCACGACAAGGGCACGTGGCTCTGCCCGATGCACCCCGAGGTGACCAGCGACCACCCGGGACGCTGCCCCAAGTGCGGGATGTTCCTGCAACCCGCCGACGGTGGGGACGCGGCGGCCGCACAGCACCACGACCACCAGCACCCCACCGGCGAGCCGGCGGTGGTGGCCGGTGCGGTTGCTGCAGGGGACTGGACCTGCCCGATGCACCCCGAGGTCCGCAGCGACGGCCCCGGTGACTGCCCGATCTGTGGCATGGCGCTGGAGCGGGTCTCGGCCGGGCTCGACGACGGCCCGAACCAGGAGCTCGTCGACATGCGTCGCCGGTTCTGGGTGGCGGCGGTGCTGAGCGTGCCGCTGGTGGCGATGGTGATGGTTCCCATGGTGCTGGGGCGTGCGCTGCCCGGCAGCGTCGCGCCGTGGCTCGAGCTGGCCCTGTCGACGCCGGTGGTGTGGTGGGCTGGGTGGCCGTTCTTCGTGCGCGGCGCGAAGTCGGTGGTCAGCCGTCACCTGAACATGTTCACCCTGGTGTCGTTGGGTGTCGGTGCCGCGTGGCTGTACAGCGTGGTCGCGGTGCTGGCGCCGGGGTTGTTCCCGTCCGGGATGCGGGCGATGGACGGCCGGGTCGGCACCTACTTCGAGGCCGCGGCAGTCATCATCACCCTGGTGCTGCTCGGCCAGGTCCTCGAGCTGCGGGCCCGCGACCAGACCTCCGGTGCGATCCGCACCCTGCTCGACCTGTCACCGGCCACCGCGCACCGCATCGGGGCCGACGGCACCGAGACCGACGTGCCGGCCGCCGAGCTGCAGCTGGGCGATCGGTGCCGGGTGCGGCCGGGCGAGAAGGTGCCGGCCGACGGCACCGTGGTCGATGGTCACGCGTATGTGGACGAGTCGATGATCACCGGCGAGCCGGTTCCGGTCGACAAGAGCCCCGGTGACCGGGTCATCGGCGGCACGATCATCCAGGGCGGCAGCCTGGTGGTGGAGGCCACTGGCCTGGGCGCCGACTCGACCCTGGCCCGGATCGTCGACCTGGTCTCCCAGGCGCAGCGGTCCCGTGCTCCGATCCAGGGACTGGTCGACAAGATCTCGGCGGTGTTCGTGCCGGTCGTGATCGCCGTCGCCCTGGCCACCTTCGGGTTGTGGCTGGCGATCGGGCCGCAGCCGCGGCTGCCGTTCGCGATCGTGGCCGCCGTCAGCGTGCTGATCATCGCCTGCCCGTGTGCGCTGGGTCTGGCCACGCCAATGTCGATCATGGTCGGGGTCGGGCGCGGCGCCAGCGAGGGCGTGCTGGTCAAGAACGCCGAGGCCCTCGAACGACTGCAGAAGGTCGACACCGTCGTCGTCGACAAGACCGGTACCCTCACCCAGGGCCGCCCCAGCCTGGTCGACCAGCAGGGCGTCGACGGCCACGAGGATGCCCGGACACTGCTGCTCGCCGCGGCTGTGGAGGCCGGCTCCGAACACCCCCTCGCCAGGGCGGTGGTCGATGCTGCCCGCCAGACGGGACGCACGGTGCCGGCGGCCAGCGATTTCGCCGCCCATCCGGGTGGCGGTGTCAGCGCCACCGTCGACGGTCAGCACGTGCTCGTCGGCAGCCCCGCCTTCCTGGGCAGCCAGCACGTCGACACCCATGCCCTGGACGCCGTGGTGGAGGCCTACCGTCGCCGTGGCGCGACCGCGATCGTCGTGGCCGTCGACGGCAGGCCCGCCAGTGTGCTGGCCATCGCCGACCCGCTCAAGGCGACCACCGCCGGCGCGATCGAGGACCTGCGTCGGCGCGGGATGAAGGTCGTCATGCTCACCGGCGACAATGCCACCACCGCTCGGGCCATCGCCGACGAGCTGCGCATCGACCAGGTCGTCGCCGACGTCCTGCCCGACCAGAAGCACGGCCACATGCAGGCCCTGCAGGCCCAGGGCCACACGGTCGTTATGGCCGGCGACGGCGTCAACGACGCCCCCGCCCTCGCCGTGGCCGACGTGGGTGTGGCCATGGGCACCGGCACCGACGTGGCCATCGAGAGCGCCGACGTGACCCTGCTCGGCGGTGACCTGGCCGCCCTGGTCAAGGCCCGCGACCTGTCGGTCGACACGATGCGCAACATCCGCCAGAACCTGGTCTTCGCGTTCGTGTACAACGTGTTCGGTATCCCGCTGGCCGCCGGCGCCCTCTACCCGGCCTTTGGCTGGCTGCTGTCGCCCGTCATCGCGGCCGCCGCCATGGCCCTCAGTTCGGTCAGCGTGATCACCAACTCGCTGCGGTTGCGCCGTCACCGCTGACCCCAAGAGCCCAGCCGGTCGTTGTTCACCCCATCACAGATGCCCGGGCTCGGGTGTGGGCGAGGCGGTAGGAGTTTGTGCCGGTTTCGATGATGGTGGCGTTGTAGGTGAGGCGGTCGACGATTGCTGCGCACAGGCGGGGGTCGGTGAAGGTGTCGGTCCAGGCGGAGAAGGACTGGTTGGAGGCGATCGCGATGGCGTTCTTCTCCTCTCGTTCGGTGAGGACCTGGAACAGCAGTTCGGCGCCTCGCCGGTCGAGTTCCAGGTAGCCGAGCTCGTCAATCACGAGGAGGTCGACGCGGCCGTGGCGGTTGATGGTCTTGGTGAGTTGTTTCTCGTCGGCGGCTTCGACGAGCTCGTTCACGAGCCGGGTGGCGAGGGTGTATCGGACGCGGTAGCCCTGCTCGGCGGCGGCGGTGCCGAGCGCGATGAGCAGGTGGGACTTGCCGGTGCCGGAGTCCCCGATCAGGCACAGCGGGTCGCCGCGGCGGATCCAGTCGCCGGTGGCGAGCTCGTTGATGGTGGCGGGGTTGATGTTGGGGTTCGCGGTGAAATCGAAGTCGGCGAGCCATTTCTCGCGGGGGAAGCCGGCGCTCTTGATGCGACGCAGGGTGGAGCGGCGGTCGCGGTCGTCGACCTCGGCCAGGAGGAGTTCGGCGAGGAAGCCCTGGTAGGTGAGTTGTTCCTTGGTGGCGGCCGTCACGGCGTCGTCGACGACGGCGCGGATCGTGGGCAGCCGAAGCCGGCGGCAGGCTTGGTCGATCGCGGCCTGCGCGGCTTGCTCGGTGAGGCCCTGACGACGGCGAAGGCTCTCGGGACGGCTGGTGCTGGTGGTGGTCATGGGGTTCCTGTCGGGGTGTGGTGGTGAGTCTCGGCGGGGGCCGGGGCGGGATCGGGTTGGCGTCGGCACAGGAGTTCGTCGTAGGCGGTGACGGTGGGCAGGGGCCGGGTGTCTTCGGGCAGGTGCGCGATGACCTGGTGCGGGTTGGTGGGGCGTCGGGGTGGCAGGTTCACGACCGTCCCGCCCCTGGTCTAGCTGGCTGGGGCGGGTGTGTGGGTGGTGGCATGGCGGCGGGCTTCGACGGCGACGACGTCGGGGCTGATCGCGCCCACCGACAGGGCCGAGGTGATGCCGGCGATCACCGCGTCGGACGGGAGGGATCGGTGGAGCAGGAGCACGTCGATCAACGCTTGGGTCCCGGCCACGTCGCCGCTGGTCTTGCGGGCCGCGGCCCAGAACGCGTCGTGGGCCGCGGTGAATGCTCCGGCGGCGCGGGCCTGCGCGAGGGCGGTGGAGCCGGGGAACGCGCCGGGCTTGTGCCGCAGCACTTCGAGGTAATGGTCCAGCTCGACCCGGGTCACGCCACGGGTGCCGAGGCGAGGGCGGGTGGCGAGGACGGTGCGGCCCTCGAACACGACCACGCACGAGGCCCGCAGGGACACGCGGACGCGTTGGCCGATGAGGTGCGCGGGGACGGAGTACTTGACCATGCGGACGGTGATCAGGGCGGAGCGGTCGACGCGGGGGTGGAGGATCAGGCCGGGGTCGAAGTCGTCGGCCGGCAACGGTGCCAGGTGGGGCAGCTCGGCGTGGTGGTCCTGCCCGATCGTGTTGGCGTGGCCGGTGATGCGGCGGGTGTTGTCGTCGTGCTCCCAGGCGCGGATCTTGTCGTTGAGTTCGTCCAGGGTGGCGACTCCGGGCATGGGGGTGAGGTGTTTGCGGCGGAACCATCCGACCTCGCCCTCGACGCCGCCTTTCTCGTGGGCGCCGTCGATGCCGGGCTGGCAGTAGAACGCGTCGAAGCCGTAGTGGGAGCGGAACAGCACCCAGCGTTCGTTCTCGTCGCGTAGCCGGTCGCCGCCGTGGATGACCTGGACGACGGCGGAGGTGAGGTTGTCGTAGCGGATGTGGCGGGGGGGGGATGCCGCCCAGGGCGTGGAAGGCCTCGATGTGTCCTTCGAGGAAGGCCTCCTGTCCGCCGGTCGGGTAGACGCGGTGGATGGCCTTGCCGGAGTGGGACAGGCGGTAGACGAACATGTGGCACTTGGTCTTGACGCCGTCCAGGATGACGTAGACCTCGCCGAAGTCGACCTCGGCCTCCGCGCCGGGGGCGTGGTCCTGCGGCACCATCGCCTCCACCCGGCGCCCGGCCTCCAGATCGATCTGCGCGCGCCTGACCCGGACGTAGTCCCGCACCGTGGAGTAGGACAGGTCGGTGGCGCCGTGCTCGTCGCGCAGCCGGGCCAGGATCCTGGTCGCGGTATGGCGCTGCTTGCGCGGCGCGGTCAGGTCATAGGTGAGCATCTCGTCGATCGCCGGCTTGTACGGGTCCAGGCGCGGTGCTGTGCGGACCGGTTTCTTGCGGGGTGGGGGTTCGGCTGCGGCGAGTGCCTGGCGGACGGTGCGGCGGTGGACTCCGTGTTTGCGGGCGAGCTCGCGGATGGACAGGCCATCGACTCGCGCGTCGTGGCGGATGTCGGCGTACAGCTGCACTCGTGATCCCATCTTGGCTCCCTTGCCCTCGCGACTGGTTCCCAGTGATGGGGACCAGCGTGAAGGGGTGGGGCCAGTTCAGACCGTCAACACCCCGGCAAGTCGCACGCGGGGCCAGATCAGGCCGTCACAACGGGGCCGAACCAAGCTGTCACAACCATGCCAGTCCGTAGAGACGAATGCGCGTACCGGTGGTCTGACTCTCGTAGGTGGGGCGCAGAAGGACGACGGTGACGCCCGGCGCGCTGAGTGCGCTGATGCCGTCGTTGCCTCCTAGCATATTGACGGTGAAGTCCTGAACGCCGCCGTTGCGGCCGCGTGCTCCTGGAACGAATGGGACTGTGCCGTTCTCCAGGGGGATGGAGGTGGCTTTCGACTTGTCGCCCGACTGGAGGCTGATGCGTCCCTGTCCGTCGTCGGCGCGGGTGATCCCGACCGCGGTGACGAGCCCCGGATCCTGGGGGGCTGCCAGCACGGCGCGTGTCCTGGGGTTGAAGGTGGTGGCGACCGTGGACTGGTCCTTCCACCCATCGGGGCCGGGGGTTGCGTTCGGCTCGACCGGGGTGGGCGCGGTGGCCGGTAGGACGGCCAGCCTCCCGGAGAGAAAGGACGCCATTGGGGCGATGCCGAGGGTCTGGCCCAGGTCGTAGGCATGGGTGTCTGCGCCGGGCACCTTGGCCAGGGCGTCAAGGGAGATGGCCTGGGCGCGGTGAGCCTTCGAGTAGTTCCAATCGACATCGTTGAACTCATCCTGGGTGGCCTCGGGGTAGGTGACTGTCCAGCCCTCGATGATGAGCAGCTCCCGATTGGCGTAGGCGGCCGGAACGTCCCTGACGACACCGCGGGGGTTGGTATCCGGGACGAGTGTGAAAAGGCCGATCCCGTTGGGGCTACCGGGGATTTTCTCCGCGAGAATGAGGCTGGCGTGCCCCGCTGTGCCTGTGTACGGGGAGCCCTCCTCGGAGAGATCGAGGTCGACGTCGCTCAGCCGCCACAGGACGGAGTCGTCAGCCAGCGAGTAGACGGTGCTGCCGGCCAGGAGCACGGAGTCGGTGAGCTGGACGGCCTTGCCGTCGTGGAGGTGCTCGTTGGTGACGCGTCCGGTCACGGTGTCCAGGACGACGGTGAGGGCCTGCTTCACACCGAGATCGCCGCCGGAGCTTTTGCCCTGGAACTCCAGCTCCCCGAGCGTCAGGGCGACGTGGCGCCTGTCCGGGCTGGTGATGAGATAGGGACGCTCACCACGGACGCCGTTGACACGTCCCCCGTACTGGGCGAACTTCTTGCCTTCGCGGTCGTAGTCCCAGTGGATCTTCCCGGTGGCGGGATCCAGGCTGATGAGGCTGTCATCGGTGAGGACGAGGGGCCCGGCGGCCCCTGCGATCACGTCCAGCGCGGAGGGGATGTCGTGGGTCCAGGTCACCTGAGACGGGAAGGAGGTCGGGTAGGAGGGCAAGGTGGCAGGGGCGGCCACAGGGATCGGGCGGGGCCGGTCCCAGTTGTGGGCGAGGTAGGCGCTTGCGCTGAGCACGAGGGCTGGGGCCAGGAGGATCACCACCAGAACGATGCGTGAGCTCCAGGAGCCGACGCTCCGGAGGTGGGCGGGTAGAAAGAGACGAGCGGACCTGGCACGCAGCCGTGAACGGAGTGAGGAGGCCTGTGCGACTTCGGGGAAGAAGGAGCGGGTGACGCGCAGAAGGAGGTCGAAGGCGAAGAAGGAGCCCAGCCCCAGGGCCGCCATCGCGAAGGCGAGCAGCTCGCCGGCGCTGGCGTCCAGCGGCATGAACATGTCGTGCCACAGACCGAGCGCGCCTCCGGCGCTGAGCAGGCCGCAGGCGGCCACCCCGGCAACGGGCAGGAGCCGCTTGATGATGCGCCGGCAGGTCCTCGCCCGATGCTGCCAGTCGACCCAGTACTCGGCCGGCTCCTGCCAGGCGAGAATGCCGATCCCCCACAGGATGAGCGCAGTGACCAGCGGTGCGAGGCCGAGGTAGAGGAGCACCCACCGCATCGTCAGATCAGCGCGCCATGCCAGGTAGAGGCCGGCCGCCACGAGGATGGTGAGCAGGGCGCCGACCTTCAGCGCCCAGAAGAGGCCCTCGATCCGCCGCGACCAGACCTGACGGCGCTCCTGGGGCGTGCGGCGGCACCGACGGCGGGCAAGGGCTGATAGCGAGGAGTAGGGATTCTCTGGGGTGAGGGGAGTGCGAGCCGCGAGAGGCTCCGCGTCCTTTCCGGGGCGCTGATCGGTCATCGTGCTGTCTTCCGTGCCGCTACTTGCTGGTGAACTGCTCGAGGTTCTCGGTGTGGGGGTGGCCGTCGTCGTCGGCGCTGAGCCAGAA
>ERZ772974.1851-NODE-1851-length-13387-cov-8.842484_pt1 | contig 13387 bp, 14 predicted proteins | sample MGYA00580671_ERZ772974 | MGnify/ENA primary metagenome ERZ772974 (study PRJEB29015, sample SAMEA2738065) | human oral metagenome | biome: human oral; feature: human-associated habitat; material: saliva | place: China | collected 2218 ... | reverse complement strand
TTGTCACACCAGCCGGAACCTCAATAGGTAGTTTTCCGATTCGACTCATTGAACTATTCCTTTCATTTAAAGAGTGTTTGTTTGCTTCGTGCTGGTCATTTCTTTCGAAGAAATGAGGCGCAAAATCTCCCAAATTTCACTCGCATTTAATATTAACCTTATAATTTTAGCATAAAAAAACTTTTTTTTCAAGCTTTTATCTACTTGAAATATTTGTAAAAAAATTGTATAATAACAATTATCTACTTTTAGCGCACTTTATCATAGGAGGAATAAATTATGAAACTTAAAGATGCGATGTTCTATTATAACTTAGAGAAAGTTATTTCTTCGATTAGTAAAAGGCAAAAGATGCTTTCTTCTAGCTTTAACTACGAAGAATTTCTCGAAATCGAATTATCAGATAAAAGTGATAAAATTCTTAGTGAAATTAAAATTTCAAACAAACCTTCAGAAGATATTTTGCAAAAAATTGAAATAATCATCTTGTTGTTGTTAAGAATTGATCCGGAAGCTCCCGATAAAAAACTCGGTTGGCGCTCTAATGAAAAACTTCATTCGTTATCGATTGAAACCATTAAGGCTCTAATACCGCTGTTGTTTTTTCCTAAAGCTTCGCCTCGTTTTTTGGTTGAGCTAGTGAATCTTCTTACCACTAAAAAACTGCCCGAAGAAATGGCTGCTGTATTTGTGCTTTCTTTGATTGATGTTGGTAAAATACAAAGTTTGCAGATTTTTAACGATATCGATCATCACAATATTAAAAAAATCGATAACAAGCTTATTGGGTTTATCAATGAGAATATTTCGTTCTATTACTATAATTTATATATGCTAATGGGACCAGATTACCGACGTGAATTCTGGAAATGGATTTCTTTAAGAGGCTTGGATATTCTAAAAAATCCGGCTGCACGCTTTTTTGAAACTAAATCATATTTTGAAGATGTTTATGAAGAAGAATCAAAAAGGTATATTTTAGAAGAAATTCGTCGTCGTCGTCGCCAAATAGAAATATTCTCGAAAGATTCAAACGGTGAATATATTACTATTTCGAAAATCTATAACTGGAGTGAAGAATACGAAAAGATCACTGCAGAAATTAGGGATTTTCCAAAGAAATTTCAGCGATTAAAAGTCGGTGAAAGCAACAACCATCATATGTTTTTCCCTTCAGGAAGCTATGAATCACCGTTCCCAATTTTTGAATATCGAAGACGAAAGATAAACAAAATTAGAATTTCAAAACTAGCCCATGAACAAATGAATTCTGCAATCCATGAGTTTAGCAGTAAATATAAAATTCCAATTCTAACAAACGATTTCCTTTCGGTTTTAAGAAATCACCGTAAGCCATACCAAGACGAATATCTTAATTTCTTAGGTTTAATGCAAGCTTTTTGTGAAATTTGTTTAAAACTTGAACCAACGGAAGAACAGATCGAGGAAAATAGCGTTTCGGGATTCTTTATGTTGTCTGCAAGATTTTATGATTTATTTGTCCTACAACATAAGTTTATCGATCTTAAAACGATTCGATAAATAAAAATAAACCGCAAAGTTAATTCATTTGCGGTTTTTTAAAATCGAAGTTTTAGAAGTCGCACAAAACTCTTTAGAATTGGCTCTTTCGAACGATCTTCTTTTTCAATATCTTCAATCATTTGAATCTCATCTGAAATTATTCCATCAATTGGCTCTTGAAGATATCTAGAGATTTCGCTTTGCGTATTTAATGTCCAGACAAAAATTTTGCGATGTTTTTTGTGTGCCTTGAACGCCAAACCGCTACGATATGAAAAATCTTCAATCACGTAAAAATCAATTTTCGAATCATCAAAATCGCCAAATTGAATCGGAATCACAAAACCAGTTTCAATCACAGGATCAATTCTTTCAATTTTTCTCATTAAATCTAAATCTAAAGACATCACCTTGAAAGTTTTTTCGACACCAAGTTTTCGAAACTTTTTTATAAACATTTCTGCAAAATCTTCGGGCTCATCACCGCTTGGCTTAATTTCAACTAATAGTTTGATATTTATTTTTTTAGCTTTATTAACGTATTCTTCGAAAGTTGGAATTCGGCTTTCAAAATTGTTTTCGCGGATAGTTAAAGTTTTAATTTCATCAAGTGTTAAGTCTCGAACGCGTGCATTTCGGCCGGTCAATCTTTGTAGATTATAGTCATGCATAACGACGAAATGATTATCACGAGTTAGCTGAATATCCAGTTCGGCATAATCGGCGCCAATCTTCTTTGCGGATTCAAGCGCCTCTAACGAATTCTCCACGCCACCATGAACATTTCCACGGTGCGCAATTTTCAAAATTTTAGTATCAACCTTTCGATAATAGATCTGAATTCCGTTAGTGAAAGTTGCCCCCATCAAAAGCACAATCATCAAAAGCGCGAAAGTTTTCGAATGTTTTTTTTGCTGAGTTGGTTTTGGATTATTTTTTAAATTATTCGAGTCTAAAATTTCTAGCAAAACAATCACGATCGATATTTTTGTTAATACTGAAAGCGCGAAAAAGGCAGCATCAAAAATTGTCTGTAAAACTGTTTGCGCAATTAAAAATCCTAGAATTTCTTTTAATCCTCCAAGAAGCGTAACGGTTATCAACATAAAGATTAAAGTCGCAGAAAGAAAAATAATTTCAAAAATACCAATCGGAATTAAGATTTGCGACATTTTCTTATGAGTATCTTTCCAACTCGCCTTAATACTTTTCGAAAGGGGTTCGTCTTTTAGGATTGTTCGCGGTAAGGTAAAAATTAACCGGAAATTAATATAAAAAATAATTGCAACTAAAACAATACACATTATTAGCCCAGCTGGTGTTTTTGATATTTCGCCAGTAATAAAAGCTGGAATTCGAAGTTTTTCGGTTATAGTTGAAGAAAGGCCTAGATTTTCAAGAGGCACCATCGATATAAAATAAATTATAAAAAAGAAAATTTGAAAGCTAAGCAGGCTTCTCATTTTTAAAAATGCTTTCGAAAAAACTCTTTTTAATGAAAAACTTTCGCTATCTTTACGTGAATTTATAAAAGTTACTAGAACAAAAAACTCAATGAATGTTAAAAATGCCACTAGAAGAACATATATTGCACAAAATAAAAAGCTCAAGGGGTTTGAGAATAATAAATAGAAATTATCCTTAGTAAGGTTCTCTTGGTTTGAGAATAATAGAATCAATTTAAAAGCCCAAAAAAGCGCATTAACTCCAAAAATAGACATCGTAAAATGCAGGATTGAAGTTCCTATCAAAAAACCATATTTATTCTTATAGAAATAACACCAAGACTGTTTAAATATTTTTATTGCATTCATAATTATTTTTTAAGATGATAAGTTATTTATAGATTTTAACACACTTTCCATTAAAAATAAAGCTTACATTTGCCTTAAAGCCTAAAAAATGATATAATAATGAATAGTTCATATTTTGGAGGTACTTTTATGATAATGAGAATTTTTAAACCTAAAGCTAAACGAATTGAAACTTTTAACAATTTGGGTGATGATGAAAAAGATAGAATTGCAAAACAAATCACATCTGCTTTAGAAGAAACACGCATCTCGTATAGACATACAGACTTCTTTTCAAGAGATGAGTGGTTTTTTATTCGAAAAAAAGGAAGAGTCGTGGCAGCTGTAGCTCTACAATCTTTTAAAAAAGTCAAGAAAGAAAAAAGAATCATTGATATCTGTGAAATTATTGACTTCATAAATATCAATAATGGCGAATATAAAGCTACGCGAGAAGAATTGAGCCAGTTATTTGGCGAAATTGTGAATTATGCAAAAAAATCACAAAAAATCGATTATTTAGTTTGCGCAATTCCAAAGATTGATGCGCGATTGCTTGTGGAGATAGGCTTTAATGCACATCTGTTACATAAAACAATTTATGTTAATGCTGGTATTATAGACGCACTACTAGATCGACTCGCGGAAAATATCGATAAAGATTACTCTAACGACGAAGTTTTTGTGCTTTTTACTGAGGAGTTGTATCATCGAAATCAATGTTTTAACCCAAACGACATACCGAAGCCATTAAAGAATGAAATAAGGGTTATTCAAAAGAATAGAAAGTTTTTAGAAAAGTTCTCAAAATACCATCCGGATAAACCTATTTATCCAGGACTACTCGTTGGCCTCAATGTACGGTCAAGAAAATAATTCTAACCCTCGGTGAGGGTTTTTTATTAATTTAAAAACTGTTATAATATATTACATGAAACATATCCGTACAATAATTTTTAGAAACTTTATTTCACCAATATCGATCGCTATCTTTATTCTTGCTGGCGGGCTTTTACTTGTTGGTGAACACCGTGATGCATGGTTTATTTCTTTCGTAATTTTAGTCAACTCGTTCATTGGTAGTATTCAAGAAATTCGTGCCTATCTAACTCTTCGAAAAATCGAACTGATGAGCGCTCCGCGTGCTCGAATTTTTAGAGATGGACAAACAGAAGAAGTCCTCTTCACTGAACTAAAAACCGGTGATAGGATTTTACTAAAAACTGGTGATGAAATTCCTGCGGATGCAAAAATTACTAAATCAAACTCTTTTGAGGTTAACGAATCTATCTTAACTGGTGAAAGTGATTCGATTCCTAAAAAAGTTGGCGATAAGATTCTTTCGAGTGCAATTGTTGTTGCGGGCGATGCTGAAGCGGAAGTTATTGCTGTCGGAGATGAAACTGAAGCTGGCCAAATGACGGCCAAACTAAAAAATTACAAACCAAAACTAACGCCAATTCAACAAAAAATTTCAAAGCTAATTTCCCGATTGAGCTGGTTTGCTCTTGCGCTTACAGCAATAATTTGCGTAGTTTATTTCTTTATTTTTAAGGAAGACCCTACCACCGTTTTAAAGACTATTACATCTGCTGCGGTTGTTGTAGTGCCTGAAGGATTATTGCTGGCAAGCTCGTTGTTTTTCGCCTACGGTTCCTTAAAGCTACTCCAAGCAAAAGTTTTACCGCAAAAAATTTCTGCCATTGAAGATATGGCTTTATTGGAAGTTCTAGCAACAGATAAAACCGGAACGTTAACTTCTCCTGAAATCAAGTTTAATTCTTGCGAGGTTTTAGATAAAAACTTTTCTAAAGAACAAATTGGTGAAATTTTAAACGCCTTAAACTCAGAATCTGCCGAGAAAAATGCAACAGCACAGGCTATTCTTAATGAATTTTCTTCAAAAGGAAATATAAAAATTACAGACTATATGGCTTTTTCAAGCTCGCGAAAGCTTTCCGGGATGAGTTTTCGAAAAGACTCTGCAGACGAGCAGTCTATAGTTTTTGGCGCCCCAGAATTTATCTTAAAAAACCTAGATGACAGCATGAAATCTGCTGATATTACAAATAAAATTAATGATTTAGCATCACAAGGTTTTCGTGTTCTCTTGCTTGCAAAATTCAATAAAGCTGGAAAAATAAAAGATCTGCTAGAATCTGAAAAACTTCAACCTCTTGCAGTTATTACCCTTAAAAATGCTTTGCGTGAAAATGTTCAAGAAACAGTTGCGTTTTTACAAAATAGAGGTGTTTCAATTCGTGTTATTTCCGGGGACAATCCTCGAACAGTTAGCTTTATCGCTTCTGAAGCAGGCATTAAAAATGCCGAAAAATATATTACCGGCGCAGAATTAAAAGAGCTTTCGGAAAAAGATTTTGAGAAAGCGGTTCTTGAAAATACTATTTTTGCGCGCGTCCTACCGGAACAAAAAGAGAAAATTATTGGCATTTTTCAAAAAAATAAATTCTATACCGGAATGATTGGTGATGGAGTAAATGATGCTTTAGCAATCAAAAAGTCCGACCTTGGAATTTCGATGTTTGATGGTGCTCCAGCAACTCGACGGGTTGCAGATTTGGTTTTAATGGATAACTCTTTCACCTCTTTGCCTAGTGGCGTTGAAATTGGTAACAGAATTATGCTCTCAATTGAGATGATCGCAATCTTGTTCTTTCATAAAATTATCTTGGGTGTAACAATTCTTTTTGTCACAATGATTGCGGGAATAAACTATCCTTTTCTACCAAGACATATCACGTATATGAATTTTATTTTAGTTACATTACCAACGGTTTTAACCACACTATTTCCACCAATCCCTAAACATAAAATTAACCCAAAAAATTTCTGGCGCGATACGCTTTATGCAATTTTACCAATTGCAATCTTAAGCGGATTGGCTATTTCGTTCATTTATATCGGTCTTCATGTCCGAACTGGTGGACTACTCACTAATCGAGCAATGATGCACGGAATTCTTGCGACAGTAGTAATTACAACTGCTTGGTTTGGTGTATTTGCGACGATTCTAAGCGAAGTGTTTTTGGGCTCAAAACCGTCAAAAAATAACGACATTCGAAGAGGCTTGTATATATTAGGAACACTATTGTTTACCGCAGTTATATTTAGCACACCTATTTTGCGTGAATTCTTCGAATTTAATATTCCAAACACTAGCCAATTCTGGTTTGTCTCTTCAGTGATAATTCTAGTGTCTGTAGCTCAACTATTTATTGCTTCCCGGCATCATGAAGAAGACTAACTGGTAGTATAATATTTATATTTTAAAAGACAGCCCCCCCATCTGGCTGTCTTTTATTCTACATTGTTATTTTTTTAGTTGAAATAGATTTATTAGATATTCGATTTTGTTTTAACGCTCTGCGGTCATCTTTCAGAGACTCAAGTTTATCCTTGATTTCTTTCGCTTTTTCAAGATCTTCAACCTTTAGATATAGAGCGCCTAGACTCCGTAGAATTTGTGGCCTTTCGTCCAGCTCGGCCGCTTTCTCTAAGGCGGAAATAGCTAGTTTGTCTTTTCCTAGTTTTTCAAGTGCGCGAGCATATGCAATGTAGCGTGTTGGCATATTATCTTCAATTTCAAGAGCCTGCTCGAAAGCTAAAGCAGCCTTCTGATAGTTCTCTGTTTCAAGATATATGAGTCCAACATTATGCAGACTTGATGCACTACTTTCTAAACTTTGTGCAATTTCGAAACACTCAATAGCGTCATCAAATTGCTTCTGTCCTGCATAAATGATACCTAATCTATTGTATGCGGTAGCATTTCGTTCATCAAAGCGTAAAATAGTTAATAAAACTTTTTCAGCACGAAGATACTTTCTATCAATAATCGCTTCTTGAGCAACTCGCCACAGCTTATCAATCTTAGCCGAAAGATTATCTGGCAATGTATTTTTTAGAACTTCATCGGATTTCTTCCAAAAAATATAAATACTCAATGCGATAATTAAAATCAACACTAACATGACTACTATTATACCACAAGCGGTTATTTTTTTGCAAATCTATACTATTGCTACCTTGAGTAGAATTAAACTGACGTTTCCATTTTTTGAAATTCTATTAAACGCATCTAAAATTTCCTTTGTTTTAAGCGCATTTTCTTTTGGGCTTTGAGCAAAGGTTTGGCTTGTTATTTTTAATAGAATTTCTAGCACTTTTAAGGTTTTATCTCTGTCGGATTTTAATATTTTTATAATTAATATTTTATCAAAGCAAGATCCCATAAACCATCGCTTAGCAATTTCGGCATTCTCTATTTGCTCGTTAAAGTATTTTTTACTATTTGAAAGTTTTTCAATTTCGCCAGGTAAGCCGTCCGCTAAAAAAAGAATTTTCTGTTTGTCTTGATCATCTAGCTTTGTTTTTTTAAGCATATTTAATGATTCTATGGTGGAAATTGGTGGAATTCTTAAAATCTGCGCCCTCGATAAAATTGTTTTTTCGAAAGTGTTCTTATTCTCGGTTAAAAGTAAAAATGAAGTATTCTTAGTAGGTTCCTCAAATATTTTTAAAAATTTATTTTGAGCAGCTTCGTTCATTTTTTCTGCATTCACAAAAACAAAACAGCGCTTTTTCACACTTTTGACTTTAACTTTTTCTTGCAGAATTTCAATATCTTCCACATTAATACTTTCAGTTTTTTGTGCGCCGTGAATAGTTGGCTCAAATTTAATAACTTGTATTTCTTTTGGGAAATCTATCTTTTTTAAGGCAAATTCAAAACCATATCCACGGGGAATTTCAATAATCGTGGCGTGTGAGTTTATGATAGTGTTTTTGAAAAAATTATTCATTGTGGTTTAATTTAAAACCTTCAGGAATTTCAGCTTCAAAAACCATTCTTTGCGAATCTTTTTCACCATTTTTTGGAGGAATCGTAATCTCGAGTGTTTGGGCATGTAAAAACATTCTTTGCTCAGATTCGGCTTTTGTGATAGTTTTATCGTAAACTCTATCACCCAAAATCGGATGTTTTAAGTAGCTTAAGTGAACACGAAGTTGATGAGTTCGGCCGGTTTTTGGTGTCAGCTTTACCAGAGATAGTTCGTTATTCTCATCCATAACTTCATACTTAGTTTGAGCGGTCTTTCCTTTGGCGTGCACCATAAAAGTACTCGGCGCAGAACCATTTCGCGCAATCGGTAGATCAATAATTGCTTTTTTAGGATTTAAGCTACCCTTAACTATTGCAAGATATGTCTTTTTTGTGGTTCTTTCTGAAAATTGCTTTTGTAGCTTTTTTGCAGTTTCATCGTTCTTTGCACCAATAATAACTCCCGATGTTTCTCTATCGAGACGGTGAACAATACCAACACGATTTGTACCTTTTGCAAACTTAGCGCCACGACTTTCAAAAAAATCTGCGACAGTAAATTCATCGTTCAAAACACCTTTGCTATGCGTTAAGACGCCTCGAGGCTTATTAATTACAATCACATTCTCATCTTCGAAAATAACTGGAAAATCAACTTTTTCAACCTTTTTATCAGGAATATTAATTAAAATTTTCGATTTTTCGTCCACTAAATCTTTTGGTTTTTTTGCAAGTTTTCCATTAACTTCAACAAAACCATTTTTAATATATTTTTGAATTGTAGCGCGTGAAAATTCTGGATATTTTTCAGCTAAATAAACATCCAAACGCTTTTTCGACTGAATGTTTTGAAAAAGATAAACGTCTTTACCTTCAAAGGGTATCGCGAAGCTCATCATTGAATCTAATGGGTTTTCAATCAGACGTCCTTCGATTTCGCCAAAATTCTTACGCAAAATCTCTCGAATATAAAATTCATCATCTTCCGCAGTTCCATCAATAATAACAAAAAATTTATTCTTGTTAAATTTAAACGTAAATATTTCTGAAAATTCGTCAGCCGAAATCTTTTTAAGCTCTTCAATATTTCGCGGAACGTTATCTTCGTTCGCGATATTGAATTTTCGCAAAATCTTTAAAATATCGCCCGAATTAAATTTCGCCATTTTTATCTCCAAAATAGTCAATTTTCATTGCACGCTTAACTTCTTGCAAAGTTTCCGCTGCAGCTTTTCGTGCCTTCACACTTCCTTCTTCAAGCATTTTATAAATAGCTTCGGGATTTTTCGCAAGCTCTTCACGCCTTTCTCGAATAGGTTTTAAAATCTTATCCATTTCTTCGATAAGGTATTTTTTAACCGCAACATCACCTAGTCCACCTTTTTGATATTGCTTTTTCATTTCTTCAACCTTATTTTTATCTTCAGCAAAAACATCTAGATATGCGAAAACAACGTTTCCTTCAACCTTACCCGGATCTTCAACCTTAATGTGGTCTGGATCTGTATACATTTTCATTACTTTTGCGCGCATTTTTTCAAAAGAATCCGCAAGATAAATTCCATTATTTAAACTTTTACTCATCTTGGCATTCATACCATTAATACCCGGCAAACGGCGTTCAAGCCCCTCTTTCGAAAGAATAATTTCTGGCTCAACGAGAACTTCTGAATTATAAGCCTGGTTAAAAGAACGTGCGATTTCACGAGTTAGCTCAATCATTGGCGATTGGTCTTCACCCGCAGGAACATGGGTTGCCTTAAAAGCCGTAATGTCTGCAGCCTGCGAAATCGGATAAAACACAAAACCACTTGGTACACCTTCACCAAAATTCTTCTGCTTAATTTCAGTTTTAACTGTTGGATTGCGTTCAAGACGCGAGATAGAAACTAAATTCGCATAAAACATTGCCAATTCAGGAAGTTGTGGAACCTGACTTTGAATAAAAATTGTCGTTTTCGAAGGGTCGATTCCAGCAGCTAAATAATCCAACGCGACTTCAAGAACATTTTCACGAACTTTTTCAGGATTTTTCGCATTATCTGTTAAAGCTTGAGCATCTGCAATCATTACAAACATCTCATATTCGCCAGAATTTTGTAGATCAACTCGGTTTTTTAATGATCCCACATAATGACCGATATGTAATTTTCCAGTCGGGCGATCACCTGTTAAAATAATTTTTTTACTCATTTTTGCTCCTTTAAAGCTTTGTTAATATCTTTCGAAACTTGTGAAATCATCGATTTTGTTGGATCATGTGCACTTAAAACTCGCGAAACTTTAATTTTATTATTTATCCTACCTAACTTTCGAATATTTCTACCAATCACAACAGGATCGAAAGCTCCATAAATAATTTTCGTTGGTGTTTCAGTTTTTGAAAGAACAGTGAAAGTATCTTGTTGGATAATAGCTTCTTTTAAAGACCTTCTAACTGGACGAAACTGCTCTTGCGAATCAAATTTTTCAACATCTGCTACGCCCATTCCGATTGCGGTATTTACAAATTTAATAGATTCCTTCGGGTCTGAAACAATTTTTTGATAGCTCTTTTTAAGGATAAATTCTTGAATCGATCCACGAGCTTCTTCTGGTGAATATATTGGCGGCGAAAGTAGAAATATCTTATCTACGAGATTCGGGTACATTTTTGAAAATTCAGCAGCGACTAAAGAACCCATTGAATGACCTACTAAAAACAAGGGTTTTTTATATTTTTTCATTACAAAAACCATTCTACGAACCGCCCGGGCTTGCACGGTAAGACTTTGCGCACCCAGCCATTTCGGTTTTGGTGATTTTCCATGACCGATTAAGTCAACAGCGTAAATATCGAATTCACCTTCAATTTCACTTTCAGCTTTTTTCCACATTGCAGCATTGCTTGCAATTCCATGAATAAAAACCACCACAGCTTTAGGGTTATCCGAACTACGCATTTTTGTAGCGTGAAGTCGATAAGGCACTCCCATATTTTTATGCAAAAACGAATCAAACATTAATATTATTATAACATATCTAAGTAGTAAAATAAACCCTACTAAAAAAGACAAGCCCTCATTAGAAGACTTGTCTTTTTAATTTAGCCTTAAGGATTAAACTACCAAACTTTAAGTAGCAATTCGCCACCAAGTCGTTGTTTTTTAGCCTCAAAACCATTCATTACACCTTTTGAAGTTGAAAGTAGAACCATTCCACGACCACTTTTAATTCGTGGGATTTCTTCTACACCTACATACATTCGGCGTCCTGGTTTACTCATTCGAGTAAGTTCATTAAAGCGAGCAGCTTCGCCGTCTTTGGCGATTTCTACTACCAAGATATCACGAGGTTTCGCTGATTCAACTTTAACAGATTCAATATAATTAGCTTTAGCAAGCTCTTTCGCTACTACTTCTTTCAATTTACTTGAAGGAACGCGAATTTCATTTTTGCCAACCATTGCTGCATTTCGAATGCGAGTTAGAAGGTCGGCAATAGGGTCAGTTGATTGTAATGACATATTTTCTCCTTCCTTCTACCAACTACTTTTCGTTACGCCTGGGATTTCACCCTTTGAAGCTTTAATGCGGAAAGTGATTCGGCTCATACCAAATCGTCGCATATAACCGCGTGGTCGACCATCAAAATTGTCGCGGTTCTTAAGTCGTGTAGGACTTGAGTTACGTGGAAGCTTTTGAAGACCTTCTTGGTCACCAGCAGCTTTCAATTCGGCGCGTTTTGCAGCATATTTTTCAATCATTTTTTTGCGCTTCAAGTCTTTTGCAATCATTGATTTTTTAGCCATTACGCTTTTCCTTTCTTTTCAAATGGAATACCGAATTTTTCAAGTAGTGCTCGGCTGTGAGCTTCACCTTCGTTTTTAATTACGAAAGTAACTTGAAGTCCGTGAAGAATTTGTGTTTCTTCGAAAGTTAATTCTGGGAAAATTGATTGTTCTAAAATTCCCAAGTTATAGTTTCCACCTTTGTCGAAACCTTTTGCACCAACTCCGTGGAAATCTCGAACACGAGGTAATGCAACATTTACAAGACGATCAAGGAATTCATACATTCGATCACCGCGCAAAGTTACACTATAACCAATTGGAGCACCCATTCCACCACGAATTTTGAAAGTCGCAATTGATTTTTTAGGCAAACGTGCTACCGGTGTTTGACCAGTAATTTTTGTAACTGTATTTTTTACAGCTTCTTGAAAACGCTTGTCTTCTTTCTTTTTTCCTGTTCCTACGCTAACAACGATTTTTTCAAGCTTTGGAACTTGGTGGATATTTGTTAGCTCTAGTTCGCTTTCGAGTTCTTTAACAATAGTGTCTTTGTAAAGAGTTTTCAAGCGAGGAACATAAACAGTAGTTTTAGCCATTATTTATCTCCTTTTTTGCTTGATTTAGCGCTTTTAGCTTCTGCTTTTTTAACTTTATGAACTGGAGTTGGAACATGAATGTCTTTTACTCCACCACGTGGATTAAATTGGTTTGGTTTAATATGACGATGTTTTTTACCAACACCTTCAACTAGAACGGCGTTTTTCTTTGGTAGAACTTTAACAACTTCACCTGTCAAACCTTTATCTTTTCCACTGATAATTACAACATTATCACCTTTTACGATTCCATTTAACGCCATATTAGAGCACCTCCGGAGCTAAGCTGATAATTTTGTTATATCCCAAATCGCGAAGCTCGCGTGGCACTGGACCAAATACACGAGTTGCTTTTGGGGTTTTGTCATCAGCGATAATAACGGCAGCATTGTCGTCGAAACAAATAGTTGAACCATCTTTTCGACGAATCTGGTCGCGAGTTCGCACAACAACAGCCTTCACAACTGATTTTTTCTTAACATTACCAGTTGGGTTAGCGTCTTTAACAGTAGCAACAATAATATCACCAACTCGTGCGTAGCGGCGTTTTGAACCGCCAAGAACACGAATACAAAGGATTTCTTTTGCACCACTGTTATCTGTTACTTTAAGTCGGCTTTCTTGTTGAATCATTATGCCTCCTCTTTCAATTCTACTGAACCTCGGGCTTTTTCAACAATTTCAACTAAAGCAAAACTTTTAGTTTTCGAAATTGGTCGAACTTCTTTGATAACAACTTTGTCGCCTTCGCCGGCTTCATTGTTCTCATCATGAGCAGTGTATTTTCGAGTTACAGTATATTGTTTGCCGTAAATTGGGTGTGTTTCACGGCTATGAACTGTTACGGTGATAGTTTTGT
>ERZ772974.1850-NODE-1850-length-13389-cov-11.608370_pt1 | contig 13389 bp, 7 predicted proteins | sample MGYA00580671_ERZ772974 | MGnify/ENA primary metagenome ERZ772974 (study PRJEB29015, sample SAMEA2738065) | human oral metagenome | biome: human oral; feature: human-associated habitat; material: saliva | place: China | collected 2218 ... | reverse complement strand
TGGTGTGACCATAAATTTCAGGGTTTGAAGCTGGTTGAGGACGGAAGGCTGGCTGGGCTGGCTGAGGAGCAGGCTGAATTGGTTGTGTAGCAGGCTGAACAAATTGAGGAGTTGGCTGATATTCGGCCTGCATTTGAGGCATCGGCTGAATCTGTTCTGGTTGAGGTTGCACAGGTTGATATTGCTGTGGTTGCGGCTGTACTGATTGATATTGCATCGGCTGCGGTTGAATATACTGAGGCTGCGCTGGGGATGCTGGAATAGTTGGATTTTCTGGTGCGACAGGGATATTTGGAGCAGGAGAATTTTCTGGCGCGACTGGAATATTTTCTGGTGCGACAGGAATAGTTGGAGTCACCACTGATGCTTCTGGGGCTGATGGGGTAGTTGGATTTTCTGGTACCGCTGGAATATTTGGAGCTATAGGCTCAACGGGAGCAGCTGGAGTAACATTTGGTGCTGCTGGAGACTCTGCGCTCAACATTGAGTCAGTGAGGCGAGCTAAGTCGTCCATTACGTTCGAGGCGGCAACCATAGAGTTTCCAGGGAGTGAATTACCTGAGGCAGGGGCCTGAGACTGGGAAGCCTGATTCTGTTCAAACATACGTTCAAGTTCTTGTTCGGGAGTGAGTTGTGGTGTCTCAGCGGAATCCTGCGAAACGGCTGGGGCTTCTGGCGTGGCTGCTGAAGCTGCTGGAGCTGCTGGTGTTTCTGGAGTTTCTTGAATGGCTGGAGTCGCTGGAGCTTCTTGTGTCTCTTGAGTTACTGGAGTCCCTTGTGCTTCTGGGGTAGCTGGAGCTGCTGGTGTTTCATTCTTGATTGGGGATTGGGTAGCAAAAGGATTTTCAGCAGCTACAGCTGGAGTCTCTGCTTTTAAGATATTTGAAGAAATTAGCTGCTGGTCGGCGCCGGCTTCCATGAGTTTTGAGGCAACCGCCATGGTGGTTGGTTTTGTACGATTATTCGAAAAGCGTTCGGTGGCAGAAAGAATACCGGTAAGTAGGGCAGTGGCAACCTCTTGTGGAGTATTGTCAATTTCAAGCTCACTAAGTAAGTCATAGACCATTTCACAAACGGAAGATTTTGATGGATCACTCCATTCAAGATCTGCAAAGCGACCCGGCACGCTGGAGGTAATATTAATTGCCATAGCATCATGCATGATACGTCCATATTCAGAAAGGGCGGAGTCGATTTCGCTGCCAGAATTAACATTAAAGACAATGACGAGGTCAACATTATAGTCACTGTAAGAATATTCGAGATCCTCTTTTTTGATTTGACCTTTGTATGGAGTGATAAGGATTTTGACATAATCGCCTTCAACCTGATAGATAAGATGGTCGGCCTTCGACTTATTGAGGGCGATAATAAAATCTTGCAAGCCACTAATGTCTTTTTGGAAGGTTTCTTCAGGGCGCAAAAATTCAAGCGCATTTGGAGTCTGGCCGGAATAGATAGCCGTGACATGTTTTTTCTGTTGGTCTAGAACAAAGGCCAGGGCGATGGCAGCAGAAATCTCATCAACATTTGGATCCTTGGAGAGGGCGATCAAGATATTGGTGGCATGCTGGATTTTATCGGCAACCTTTGAGACGGCGTCTTCTGGATTCAGACCAAAATCAGAGCCACCGCCCGGGTGTGGTGCCTTCATGGCAGCATCTACCGTGCTTGAAGCAGGTGTTTTTGGTTGATTATTTTGCATTCCAGAATCCATTTTTGTGTTGACCTATTTTATATAAATTTAGCATAAGAGTTTTGTTTTGACAAGCTGACGTGGAAGGGGTGGGCTACTTTTTTAAAGCTGATGAGGACGGGGCTACTAGTTTTAGTATCGTGGTGCAAGTTCGCGCTGATAGACGACTTCCGCAATACCCGAGCGCTGAGCCTGTCCCATGCCCCAATAGTAGGCGTCTGAACGGAGGTTGAAGATTTCACCTGGCGCGACTGAACCATCATTGGCTGTGAAGTAATAGGTATCGCCTGGAAGATGCCTGAAGGAAGTTCCGAGCTCACGAGAACCTGCGTTGTCACGAGTTGCAATACCGCCACCATGGTTGGCGCCGCCGGTGCGCCTCAAGGTGAGACTCTTGGCAAAGACAGGACCGTTAAAGACGAGGGTTTGCGAGCAGACGAGAGCTGAAGGTTCGGCATAGGTTGAACAGGTATTGAGATTGTTTGGTGCATTATCTTCATCAAGAATGAGCCAGGCATCAATACGAGTCACCTGATCTGACACGTTAATTTGTTTGGCAAAAATGAGAATTTGAGGGAGTTTAGTGATGGAGTTTGTAGCTATATCGGCATAATTATTCTGTATGGTGGAAGAGGTGCCCTCACAGTAATATCCAGAGGTGGCATAGCAGATATTCTGATCAATATTGAGGGTACCGTCGACATAGAGAACAAGGGTGTTATTCTTTGAATCGTCGGCGGAAAGAGTTTTATAGAGTCCATTTTTCATCACACCAAGTGTACTGGCGGCGTTTGGATTATAATCTGGAAGACTAATTTGCGAGAGATTGACATCACCTTTGATATAAGCATTCTGTAGGCCAGTGTCATGCGTGGTGATTTTGAGGCGACTGATTTTTTCAATATTATCACGGTATCTTGCCTTAAGACGGGCTAAGAGACTTGATGGGAGACCTGGCACACCAGAGTAACCAGTGCGGCCGCGACTTGCGACAGTGAGATTATTGCGACTATCGTTAAGATTGGCGCCACCAGTTGGAACATCAAAGCGATAGCCCCTTTCATAACCAAGGGAGGCACCAGAGCCAAAACCAGAGACATTGCTGCCAGCAATTACGTGATATTCATCCCATGAGCCGAAAATCTTTTCAGTGCCATTTGGATAAGGATTGAAGCCGCTGCCTGGCACTTTTTTGCTGACGGAAGTCTCGACACTGCCGTTAGTGTACATACCGCCACCCCAAACTTGGAAGTTTGGCTTCTTGGCAATAGTGATACAGGAGAGATCAGAGACGTTATATTTGCTTTCGTCACCACCACTCATGGCTGGACCACTGATGTTTTCATCAACTGTATTTGTGGTACCGACATGGGAGGAAGCTGGCCAGATTGAGGTGGCAGTACAGTATTTGAAGCCAACATATTCTTCATTGTCCGGGATAGTGCGAGAGAAGGTGCCGGTATTTTTACTTTCACCACTATAGTTACCACTGGCGTTCATTGGGCCATTGATAGTATTAACGAGATTACAGTTGGAAATTCCGTAGTACTGACAGACGTCTTGAGCAGAGCGTTCGTTACCAGAGAAGGTGTTTGGAGTGGCATAGATTGGGAGAATCATTTCATAAATGCGGAAGGTTTCCTTACTGGAGGTAACGGTGGCGTAAGCGTTCTTTGCAACTACATCATTTTGCCTTGGCAGAATATGATAGGAGCCACCAATGTCGACTTGCTCACCGGCAAAGGCGATATCTTCGGCATCGATGAAGCTAGTGACATAGGTATTGAAGTTATATGGAACATAGACTTTGGATTCAGTCTCTTTGGTGCCGCGATTTTCAGTAGTGAGCGGAAATTCATATGTATAAGTTGGTCTATATCTTGTATCTTCACCATTATGACAGGTGCCACTGGCGCGACAAGAAACATAGTTCTGACCCCATTCGGTTCGTGGATCACTCGAAGTGCCGGCAGTGTCGTATGAAGTTTGTTTAAAATGATTTTCATATGCCTCGTCGCGGTCACAGCCACAGTTAGCGACAAACTGAGTGGTGTAGGAAACCCAGGTGCGGATATCGTCGTAGCGCAAACCTTGTGAAATCACGCTGCCGACTTCGGAATTATTGGTGGTGCGGCTGGCGGAATTACAGTTGGTGATGCCAGTAGCGAAGCCTGGAATCTGGAAACCATTCTGGATGCCGCGGTTGTTACCATTTATGAAAATCGGTGAGTTGCAGAGATAATCTGGGTTCGGGTTACCAGTTGGAGATTCCGTAGTGAAGCCATAGTCGGCAGAAACAATACCGTTGCCGCGGATTTGGTGCTGAGTATGAGCATGGACAGTACGCTGGTTGCCGTCGAGCAACTCAGATTGGCCGAAGAGATAACGACTATCCTCGCTGCCGTTGCGTTTTGCATAAATTTGGAAATGATTTTCTTTGTCTGGAGTTGGGCGACCTTGCAGGTTGCGACCAACCGCTTGTGCGGTATAACACATGGAGTGTTTGAAACGGACTGAGTCTCCCGGCCGAGCCAGGACATAATTCTTCCCCTTTGTGGTGTTTTGCCAGTTACGAAAATCTAGGGTACCGGTATAGGAGAGGTTGATGACGCCGGATTCGGCAACGGTGTTGCCTTTGTATGGAGAGGTTGAGACGCCAGGGAGATCACGACCACAGTTGAGACTGCCAGCCGTTGGGGTTGGCGGGATGATTTTATCATTACATGTCGGATCGTTTGGATCGCAATCAGGCTTCTTATCTGCATCCCAGGAGCAGAACCAAGAGAATTGCCCCTGCCTCCATTTTGCCTCAGCTACCGCATCGTTACCTTGATTGGTGCGCGCTACATATTTAAAATAGGCATCTTTTGCATCATTATAATCAGCGTGATACTCCTTAGCCCGACTCACATATCTTTGCTCTACTGTTATTCCATTTTCCATGTGCTCCCAAAAATTCGAGAAGCTGTTTGGACCGTACCCTTCTCCAGTTGCTGGATATGGTGGGTTTGAATTTGGGTTATTTCTATATGTGTGTGAAATAAAAACATAGAGATAGTCTGCCTCTCCACACCCCGTGATCACCTTAGGATCGGATCCGTATTTAATATGACTCTCAGTATCTTGAGCTATATGATATTTTCCTCGGAGCATATAATAAGGTATAGCATTTTTTACACTAGCGAAATAACCATCTCTTATATCTATCTTCACCCATTCACCGCCCCCACCACTAACCTCACTCGCGCTATCATTGTGACTGCTATAACATATAGCCTTAGGATCACTACCACAAGAGTTGATTTTTCCACCCTGACCGCCAGAGCTACCACCCGGCTTCTCTACTGCAAAAGAGTTGGAAGTACTAGCAATTATTGTCAAAAGAAGTCCAAGAAAGAGCCCTACTATAATTTTTTTTATACGAGGAGTGAGATGCATACTTTAAATCCATTAGATATTTCTGTTAAAGTATATAGCCAAAAGCGGAATCGGTCAAATGGTAAGCGCCTGGAAAGATCCAGGCGCTAGGAGATGAACACGACATCTTTTAAGCAGGCTATCGGTACTATTCACGGTCTTAATCAACGACCAATAACTACAATTTTCGCCTTTTCCACATCAAAGCCGGGAATGGGAATATTTGCCCAACCATACTCCGCACCAACAAGCGCGTTTTCGAGGGAATGATCTTCAACATAATAATGCATAATCATTTCGAGGCCTTTAAGTACCCCCTCATTGATGTATGCATCATTTGTCCCGGTAATGCGGATTTTCTGGCCTTCATAGCCGGGTTCAATTCGAACTTGGGCATTGGCGCTATACGCCCATTTACCATCTGATGTCGGATAAGTTGAGTGGAACATCAATCCACCCGGCAAACCATGATAGTCTTTTTGGAAGACCACAGAATTACTTAAATCGATATCGATTAGAGGTGCAGGACCAAACGGTCCCTCATCTGTAATAATGTGGTAGTCATAGTCGTTTCCGAAGTGAAAAGCACTGCCATACATAACGTTTCTGTTCCCATATTTTGTTGGTGCAGGCCCATCCACTTCCATGATTGTACGGCAATCTTTATATTCAGGTGTGAACTGCTTCAAATATCCGTACAGATCAAAGCTGTTGTCACTTCTCCAAAACGGCTGCGTGTCCCACAACGGCTTATTGGTTATCGGATTTACTTTAGGCCACGGATGGTTCTCCGTGGTATACTTCGAACAATAGAGTAACCTCATTGTGCCATGCGCGGCCGTTTTCGGAGTGGGAGTTAAAACAAGCGACCCTCTATCATCAAAGCTTGCTGTTTCAAGTTCAAGCTCTGTGCCGAGATAACCCGGTGTCTTTGCAACTCCATTCGGAAGCAGCCAATCGCTCGACTTATACACACTCACCGGATAGATTGTAGGATCCTTATCCTTGCGGCGGCTCCCATCGCCATTAACGAGCGGATTAAAGACCAACTCGTCTTCGATATAGCCGCCACCAATGCTATGAAAATCGCTTGAGTAGGGCTTTCCATGGAAGGTGGGGATGGCATACTTCGAAGCGCCATCCTGCAAATCCCGCTGCGTGACGATCTGACCATTCGAATCGACTTCGGTGTAGGTCTTGCCGTCGCTGAAAGCTGCAGTGCCGATCGAGGTTTCCTGCTTAGTGGTGTTTGCATCCGAAGATGCGTCAGTAGTTGCGGCGGATGTCGTGCCGGCAGTCTTACCAGAAGCGCTGCGTTTTACAACACCTGCATAAACCGTCTGTGCGCCAAAATTGAGCGCGCCAAGCGGGACAGTGATAGACGTTGCACTCATGCAAAGTGCAACAACGGTTGCCAACGGTAACAAATTCTGCTTTTTCATGTTACACTCCTTTCAAAGAACCCTCGGGGACCTTCCCCGTAGTTGCCGCGATTCTACAATATTTTATAATTATAGTCAAGCATAAGCTTGATGATTCTTGAGATTTTGCACGTTTGAGTTTTTAATATGGAGAGTTTAATGTGGAGAGTTTGCGGAATTTAGGATAAAATAGAGCCATGCCAGAGTTACCAGAAGTTGAAACAATTCGTCGGGGGCTAGATCAGTTTATTTTGCGAAAACACGTACAGACCGTGCAGGTTTTTTGTGATAAATCTTTTATCGGCCAGAAGGAGTTGGTTGAGGGCCAAGAAATTATTGCAATCCGCCGTTTTGGAAAGGCGCTGATTTTTGATTTCGCAAACGGAGTTTCGATGATGGTGCATCTGAGAATGACCGGACAGCTAATTTTTCGAGCTTTCGGCGAGGAATCCGGCAAGGATTATCGAGAAATGATTGAAGCTGGTGATTTTAAAACCTCGCTTTATGATGAAAAAAGTTTTGCGGGCGGACACCCGACGGACAGCTTCTTCTCGGAGCTACCAAACAAGCAGACTCGCGTATTGTTCACCCTCGAGAACGGAACTTTATATTTTAACGACCAGAGAAAGTTTGGGTTTTGTAAGGTTCTAGAGACTAGCGAAGTAATGCAGGATAGTTTTATTAAGAAACTAGCCAAAGAACCTTGGCAAATGAGCGTGGCGGAGTTTTCTAAAAACCTGGCGCGGCACAAGAATGCGGAGATAAAACCGACTATTCTTGATCAGACAGTGATTGCCGGGCTCGGTAATATTTACGCGGATGAGGCGTTGTTCCTAGCTAAAATTCATCCGGAAAGATTGACCGGATCGCTTAGTGAAGCAGAGATTTCCGACTTATTGGAGGCGGCAAAATCGGTGATGCAGGCCTCTATAGATTCTGGCGGAAGTACGATGGCAACTTATGTGAAGGCGGATGGCACACGTGGGGATTACCTACAGAAATTTGCGCAGGTTTTCCGCCGAGAAGGTGAGCCTTGCAATCGCTGTGGAACGGAAATTATTAAAATAAAAGTGGCAGGTCGCGGCACACATCTTTGCCCGCATTGCCAACAGAAGAATCTATGATTTATTTAATTGATGGAGACGATCGCAAAAAAGCTGAGTCGAAAGCTAAGGATTTTTTAGGCGAGGACTATGAAGTAATTGATGCGGAAAGTCTGGAAAAGGCAGATTTAGTGTCGATTTTCCAGGGTACGACGTTGTTTTTTGAAACGAGAAAAATCTTAATCAAGGATTTGGGGGCAAAGAAAGAATTATTCGCAGAGCTTTTAAAATATCTTGAGACTGAACATAGGATTGTGATTTTAGAACAGAAGATCGACAAGAGAAATGCCGTCTACAAGGAACTGGCTGCTGTAGCGAAGAAAAATCCACAGCTGGTGAAGATTGATGAATTTAAGATTACAGAGGAAGTAGACAAATTTCTGACTTTTCGCGTGTTTGATATTGCCTTGACCGACGGAAAGAGGGCAGTAAAACTACTGCGTGAGGCTGAGGAAAATAATAGTCCATACCTAACAGTGGGGTCCTGGACCAAAAAGGCAGTGGATTTACTAGCGGCCAGACCAAATGGCGAACGCGAAAAACGCATCGTGAAGAAGCTCGCCGAAATTGACATGATGCTAAAACAAACTAGTTTTTCGAAAGAGCCTTGGCTTTTGCTGGAAACTTTTTTACTAGAATTATCAGACAAAAAATAGGGCGCTGGGCCCTATTTTAAAGATTAGTTAAGCTTTCTTGGCAGTTGCTTTTTTGGCGGTTGCCTTTTTTGCAGCAGTTTTCTTAGCGGCAGGCTTCTTTGCAACAGCTTTTTTCACAGTCTTTGGAGCTTCTTTAACTTCAGCTTTTGCAGCCTTAGCGATTTTAACTAAGTTTGCTTTGCGGCGAGAAGCGGTATTTTTCTTCAAAAGACCTTTCTTTGCAGCTTTGTCATATTCAGACTGAGCTTTTGAAAGATTTTCAGGAGTTGGTTCAGCCTTGAAAGCTTTGAGAGCGGCCTTAATGAACTTTTTAATTTGTTGATTCTGCGCAGTGCGTTTGACTGCTTGGCGTGCTGCCTTTTTTGCAGATTTGATAATCGGCATTAATTTAATTCCCTGTGATTTTTAATAATATTCTTTTGACATATTATACATGATATTTCAAGATTGTAAAGAAAACAGATTATTCGCTATAATGCTAGTATGAATGTAATTGAATCACTTGTTTTAGGTTTGACGCAAGGTCTGACCGAGTTTATTCCAGTGTCTTCTTCCGGACATCTGGAGCTAGTCCAAAAATTATTAGGCGCCGGGAGTCGCGCGGACGATTTTCATTTCTTTTTGGAGCTGATTAATTTCGGTACCTTGTTTGCGCTTCTAATCTATTATCGTAAAGAAATTGCGAAGATTTTTAAGCAAGTGTTTGTTAAGCGCGACATGCATATGGCAATGAATCTTCTAATCACTTCAATTCCTGCTGGATTGATTGGACTAGTGCTATCAAAATTTATTGAGCAGCATAGCTTCTTCTCCGCTCTGATCACGATTGCAATCGCAATGGGCACCGTGGGGCTTTTGATGATTTTCGTAAATCGCTTGCCACACAAATCTGAGACAGACGAAAATAAATTACCTCATAAAAGAGCACTCGTGATTGGCCTTGCACAGGTATTTGCTTTGATTCCGGGCGTTTCTCGTTCTGGATCAACGATTATTGCCGGCCGTGTGATGGGAATGAACTCTGCTTCAGCCGCAAAATATTCCTTCCTTGCCTCTCTCCCAATCATGACGGCAGTGTGCGGCAAGTCGCTACTTTCAAGCTCAAGTCGCGCTTATATTGCTGCAAACTGGCAGATGCTACTACTTTCTAATTTGGTCGCTTTTGTCTCTGGTCTAATCGCTTTGAAGGTGGTGATGAAGTTCTTCAAGAAGGAAAATTCGATCCCAGCCTTTGGCTACTACCGAGTTCTGCTCGCCTGTGTGCTGCTTGGTATTGTGATCTTTGCCTAAAACTTGGATTAAAAAATCTACACTGCGGTGTAGATTTTTTATGGCTAGAGTCTCTTATTCCTCGTCTTCAATGATCTGAATATGTGCATCCTTTAGCTGATATTCATCGACGAAGGATGGAGAACTCATCATAAGATCGATACCGGAGCCGTTCTTTGGGAAGGCCACGATGTCGCGGATATTCTTTGTGTCGTTTAAGACCATGAAGATGCGCTCGATACCGAAGGCACAGCCGGCGTGTGGAGGTGCACCAAATTTGAAGGCATTAAGCATGCCACCAAAGCGCTTCTCGACGTATTCATGACCATAGCCAAGAATATCGAAGACTTTGTACATGATTTCAGGATTGTGATTCCTGACGGCGCCAGAACAGATTTCATAACCATTCATCACCATGTCGTATTGGTCAGCGACGATGGCAAGTTTTTCTTCATCGGTTTCTGCAGCTTCAAGAGCGGCGAGACCGCCTTTTGGCATCGAGAATGGGTTGTGGCCGAAGTCGATTTTACGTTCGCCATCATTCCATTCATAGAATGGAAAATCAACAATCCAACAAAGCGCAACAATAGAGTCATCCTTCAGGTTAAAGTGGTCAGCAAAAGCGATACGGAGTTGTCCGAGGATTTTGTTCACCTTGGCGCGGTCATCAGAGCAGAAGAAGACAGCATCGCCATCTTTAGCGCCAGTGGCTTCCTTGATTTTGGCAAGTTCTTCAGGTTGCAAGAATTTAGCAATTGGACTTTTTTCGGTGCCATTTTCATACATGATGTAGGCAAGACCGGAGGCGCCAAGTTTCCTGGCTTTTTCGGTGAATTGGTCGATTTGGGAACGAGTAAGACTGGCACCATTTTCGACACAGATAGCTTTAACACATGGACTCTGGAAGACTTTGAAACTAGTGTCTTTCAAGATTTCCGTAAGTTCAATCATTTCCATGCCGTAGCGAAGGTCTGGTTTATCGACACCGTATTTTTCCATTGATTCCTGGTATGAAATGCGTGGGATTTCTTCAGAGAAAAGTTTTTTGCCAGCAAAGTCGGTGACGAGAGACTTGATGAGTGGCTCGACAGTCTGTCTGACAGTTTCACCCTTATCAACGAAGGACATCTCACAGTCTAGTTGATAAAAGTCACCATAAAGACGGTCAGCACGTGGATCCTCATCACGGAAACATGGAGCAATCTGATAATAACGTGGCAGGCCGCCAACCATGAGGAGTTGTTTGAACTGCTGAGGAGCCTGAGGAAGTGCATAGAAGAGACCTGGTTTCAGACGGGATGGCACGAGAAAGTCACGAGCACCTTCAGGGCTGGAGTTCGCGAGAATTGGCGTGGTGACCTCAATAAAGTCGTGCTGGTCCATGTAATTTCTGAGATATGAATAAAACTTGGCGCGGCGCTTCAGAGTCTTTTGCATGCTTGGACGACGCAAATCAAGATAACGATATTTGAGGCGAAGCTCCTCGCTGGATTCAGGACCATCGTCGTGGGTATTGACTGGAGGAGTGTCGGAGCGGTTTAAGAGTTCAATGCTTTCGACCACGAGTTCAATGTCGCCAGTCTCGATGTTTGGGTTTTTGAGATCAGCTGCGCGCTCGCGGATGAGGCCAGTTGCAGAGATAACAAACTCATCGCGTAAGGATTCAGCGAGAGTGAAAGCCTGATTATTTTCTGGAGTGATGACTAACTGGATAATTCCCTGATGGTCGCGTAAATCGATAAAAATGAGGCCACCATGGTCACGGCGGGAATTAACCCAACCGGCAACAGTTACGGTTTGATTTAATTTCGTTTTCAATTCTCCAGACAATATTCTCATAAAAAAATAATATCACATCTTAGAGAATAGGGGAAACCTAAAGTATTGTATCGACCGGCGAGATAGAATTGGGGAAACCTAAAGTATTGTACCGACCAGCGAGATAGAATCACAAAAAAATATCACCTTTTGGGGTGATATTTTCCTTATTTAATAATCGTGCTTGAAGATTTGCGTTTTTAGCTCTCAGGCTGAATCTTCAAGGAAGTTTGACCCTTCTGATTAGTAAATAATGAACTCTTGCCATGGGGCAGGAGGAATTTTCGACTTTTTGCGCGAAGATTCACGTTTAAGTCTACGCATAAGTAAATTTCTTACTCCGTTTAATTCTATTGCTCACGACCGACCACCCACCTCGTTAGTCAAAATACTCTAGAATGACTTGTGGAAAAGAGCAATACCTGAGATTTTAGCAGAAACATTAAAAAAATGCAAGCTTTACAGGGGTGGGACTAGACCGGTATTTATAGTAAATGTCCATTTTACAGATACAGCTTATCCTTATTGCATTATTTCGTTTTGATATGGTAACTCTTTACAATACCGGTTGTTTTATGTTATAATATGAGATATGGAAGAAATTAATTTGAGAGATCTTTTGGCTTATTTTAAGAAGCATTTGATCTTGTTTGTAACTTTTGTGGTACTCGTTGTCGCAGGCGGTACTTTTTATACTATTTTTGTGCAGAAACCTGAATATAAGGCTCAGGCAACCGTGATTTTGAGCTCGGATAAATCAAAAAATACCGTGCAGAATGAAATTAACGCCAACAAAAACTTGATTGATACTTATACCGAGGTGGTAAAATCCCACCGTGTGCTGGACCGCGTGAAGCGTGAGATGTTAATTGACGACTCTTATGAACAGCTAGTGAAAAAGATTAATGTTTCTTCCCTTAAAGATACCGAGATTATTAGTATTTCCGTAGTGGATGCCAACCATTACCATGCTTTTGAGCTTGCAAATAGCATTGCTGAGGTATTTACTTCCGAGATTGGTTTAATTTATAACGATAAAAGCGTCAACGTGCTGGACCGCGCAGTTGAGCCACAGAAGCCATACAATGTGGATGTGGTGAAACAAGAGGCAATTTATCTTGCTGCTGGCGTGGTGCTCGCTACCGCAATTATCTTCCTCATGTTCTATTTTGATCGTACGATTAAAACTACCGAACAGATTGAGCAATTATTTAAGCTACCAATTTTTGGTAAGGTGCGAAAGTTAGAAACTGAAAAGCAGAAGGAAAAACGAAAAAAAGAAGCTGAAAAACGTGCTAAGAAAGAGGCTAAGCAAGCTATGAAGCTTGAGAAGCAGCAAGAAAAGCTGGCAAAGAAACTTGCACGCGAGGAAGCAAAGAAGGCCTTAGATCTTGAAGCTGAGGAAGCTGCAATAGAAGAGTCTGACGAGACGGAGGGCGAGGCTGAAGAAAAAACTGAAGATACTCCAGTGAAAAAAGTAGTGGAGATCAAGGCAGTTGGCAGGAAGATTATTGCTGAGGAGAAGGCGCTTCAGGAGAAATTGGCGGCTGAAAAAGAGGCTGAAGAAGCCGAGATCGACGAGACTGAGACCAACGAGATTGATGAAGATTCCGAGCTTGTACTTCGCGACAATCCAAAATCAAAGGTGAGTGAGGATTTTCGTACGATTCGTACCAGTCTTTACTTCTCATTGAATAATAAGAAATCAAATACTGTATTAATTACCAGCTCGACGCCAAACGAAGGTAAGAGTTTCATCGCGTCAAACCTCGCCGTGGCTTTTGCAAAAACCCAGAAAAAGGTGCTGCTCATTGACTGTGACATGCGTCTTGGTCGTCAACACGAAATCTTTGCCCTCTCAAACAAGGCTGGGCTTTCCAATTTGCTAGCTGAGAATGAAGCTAAGGCATATGAAAAATATGTACAGAAAACTACCGTGAAGAGTTTGAATGTAATTACGCGTGGTGTGGTGCCACCAAACCCAAGTGAATTGCTAGACTCCAGCGACA
>ERZ772974.1847-NODE-1847-length-13410-cov-8.772894_pt1 | contig 13410 bp, 10 predicted proteins | sample MGYA00580671_ERZ772974 | MGnify/ENA primary metagenome ERZ772974 (study PRJEB29015, sample SAMEA2738065) | human oral metagenome | biome: human oral; feature: human-associated habitat; material: saliva | place: China | collected 2218 ... | reverse complement strand
GTGATGAACTTGCAAAAAAAGATGAGAGAATCAAAGTTATTCATAAAGAAAACGGTGGCTTATCTGATGCGAGGAATAGAGGTATAGAAGAAGCTACAGCGAAGGTAATAGGTTTTATAGATAGCGATGACTATATTGACAAAGATATGTATAAAATTTTATTTGAAAACCTAAATAAAACAGGTGCAGATTTATCTATGTGTGGACATTATGATGTATTTAATGGAGTTATACCGAACCAAGTAGAGAATATAGAGGTTAAATTACTGTCATCTAGCCAGGCTATTAATATGGTTATGGAAGCAAAAGTTATGTCGGTTACAGCTGTTAATAAGCTATATAAAAAAGACTTATTTAATGATTTGAAATTTGAAATAGGCAAGATAGCAGAAGATGCTTTTATTATGATTAAATTATTAGATAAATGCCAAACGATAGTAGCAACAAATGAAAAAAAATATTATTATATTCATAGAGAAAATAGTATAACAACACAAAAATTCTCTCTTAAGTTTTTGAATGTTATAGAAGCTTATGAACAAAATTATAAACTTATCGAGCAGAAATATCCCGAGTTATTATCTGTAGCACAGATGAGAATGAATTGGGCATATTTTTACGTTTTAGATAAATTGTTATTAGATGACAATTACAAAGATATTGATTTAGAAAATAAGTTAATTAATTATCTTAAAAAGAATAAAAAAAATATTCTAAGTAATACATCATTCACAGTCGGGAGGAAACTAGGGTTTATAAGTTTATTGTTTAATAGAAATATTTATAAAAAAATAATAGAAAAGCGAGGCTATTAGTAGTGTTTAAGTTGATAGATAAAAATTATTATAGATTAAATCTAGCATTTATATCTATAATAGCAGTTTATTGTATGTGTGGGTTAATTGTACCACTGCAGTTTATATCAGCAAATAAAATAGTTGCAGCGGCAATTACATTATTTGGAGTAATGCTAGCTGTATACAATATGTTAGTAAAAAAAGTGTATTTAAAAGTTAAAGCTATAGAATACTTAATATTGTTCTTTATTTTTAATATTGTAACGTGTCTTGTAGTGATATCGTATGGATTTTCTACAAATATAAAAAATATGGTTATATTTTTTATATATTTCTTTACTATATTTCCGATGTTTAGTAGTATTTCAAAAGAACAAGGGAAAAAGATCTTTGATACATTTTTCTTGGTGATAACTATATTAAATACCTTTGGTGTTTTAATATCGTTAATTCAATTTATACTTTTAAAAGGTTATCGAGTACATGATTACAAAGGTTTATTAATAAGACAAGGATTTATAGAATCTAGACTATTCGGTATATTAGCTAGCCCAAATTATTTATCAATTATATCCCTAGTTGTTGTAATTTTTTTAGTGGTCAGATTAAAGTTATTAAATAATAGCTATAGATATGTAGCTTATATAGTTATAGCGGTAAACTTTATTTATATAGTACTTTCAGGATCAAGAACAACTTATATTTGTCTTATCTTAGCGTCTCTTGCATATGCACTGATTATTTTTTACCAAAAAAATAATTTAAAGTCATTAGGTAAGGTTATATTATCAGTTGCTATAGTTTTTGTAAGTTATAAAGGTGTAAATTTTACAAGCGAAAAGTACTTAGAATATAATAAAGTTACTTTAAAAGAAAACATGAAAGAAGAAAAAAATCTTTCTTTAGAGAGAACAGATACTAGTGAAGAAAACATATCTAATAACAGATTCGCTATCTGGAAGTCTACAGCAAAGTTTATTCCGAATAAACCACTATTAGGGTATTCGGCTGGGAATTGGTACGAAGTAGGAAAGAAAATAAAACCTGATGAATATATAATAAGAGAACATTATTTAACGCATAATGGTTATTTAGAGATTTTGTTTTATAATGGATTAGTTGGATTTATTTCAATGGCAATATTTATTTTAACGTTTTTAAAAACGCTTTTAAATAAAATTTACAAATTGAAAAAAGAAAAGGGTATTGAAGATAATCAATTGGTAATGATCTTAATGATGACACTTGTTGTGTTTGTTTCTAATTTATTTTTAAGTTCGACATTGTATGGAATTTCATTATCAGGAATCATTTTATTTTTATCAATAGGATATTTCTTTTCCATATTGAATCAAGATAAACAAGGCTATAGGAAATTAAGTGATGATGAAGTAAAAAAGATAGAGTTGGGCATTATGGATTATATTCATAATATTTGTCAAAAAAATAACATTAATTATTCTTTAGCTTATGGAACTCTTTTAGGAGCTGTTCGACATAATGGTTTTATACCATGGGATGATGATATTGATATTGCTTTAGTTAGACAAGAATATGATAAGTTATATAAGGCGATAGAGAAAGATAATAATAAGATATACAAGGTAGTTTCGTATAAAAATAATTCTAATTATCCATATCCTTTTTATAGAGTATACGATAGTAGAACAGTTTATGAAAATGGATATATAAATAGTGATATAGAGTTGGGGATTTGTGTAGATGTGTTTCCTTTTGATACATATAAAGATGTAAGTAACGAGATGAGAAGGCTAGATACCTTTAGACAATTATCAGTATATACTTTTTATGGGATTAGGGATAAGAACTCGATGTTAAGTAATGTACTTCGATATCTATTGGTACTGATATTTAGATGTACAAGAGTTAAATCATGGAACAAAAAGATGAATGAACTATCTAAAAAAGAATCCAAGTATGAATATATAGATTATTTAATGGAGAAAAAGAATGGTGTTACAAAAATCGATGCTAATTCATTAGATAATGTAATAGATACTTCTTTTGAAGGAAGGCAGTATAAAATTCCTGAAAAATATGATTATATTCTATCAACAATATATGGTAATGATTATATGGAGATACCCCCATTAGAGAAGAGAGTACAACATGATGATTTCATTGCGTATATAAAAAGGAAGGATAGATTATAATGTTACAATGGTTAAAAAGAAGCTTAGCTAGCGCCTTAGGAGACAAAAAGGATATAATAAAAAAACTACCGATTATAAAAACTTTGAACAATAAAGCCAATACTGAATTAGATTCTAGAAGAAGCTCTTTATTACGTGAAAACTTTCAAGAAGTATTAAAAATAATTTATAATTCACAATTAAACAAATATGACTTGTGGCTTGATTTTGGAACATTATTAGGATTTTATAGAGAAAATGACTTTATCAACCATGATTTAGATATGGATTTTGGAATAATTATTAATGATTATGATGATTTTTTAGAAAAAGAAAAATATTTGATAAAGAAAGGTTTTTCTAGAACTAAAGAATTTTATTATAAAAATAGATTAGTAGAATTATCTTATAGTTATAAAGGATTGAATGTCGATTTTATAGTTTACCGTAGAAAAGCTGATGTAATTGAATCTGATACAATATTCTTCATGACAAATGCATTAGGGAAACCAACTAGATATGAAGTGTATAATTATAGCTTACCTTTTTCAGAGTTAGAAGAACATAATTTCAAAGCAGTGGAGATAAAAGTTCCCAATAATGCTAGAGAATATTTAAGTAAATTATATGGAGAAGATTTTGAAGTTCCAAATACTAATTATAATTGGAAAGAAAATCCAATTTATAAAAGGGTCTCTTCAGAAGAAGCTAATGTGATATTGTTATAAATATCAACAAGTTCGGATTAAAAAAATATCAAGGATTGAGTTAAGTAATACTTAAGGATACTTATTATGACAAATAGAATATTTTTATGGGATAATTTAAAATTTTTTCTTATATGTTGTGTAGTTGTTGGGCATTTTGTAGATCAACATGCAGATGTATCAAATACATATGGAAGTATATTTTTATTTATATATTCATTTCATATACCATTGTTTATTTTTATTTCGGGGCTATTTTATAATGACAAAAATATACTAAAAAAAGTTATTTATTTTTTTAGTATAGGATATTTGTATAAAATAGTCTCGGCAATAATAGATAGACTATTAGGAAATGTTAAGGCTGAATTTATCCTTCTTTCTGGAGGAGGGATTTCTTGGTTTATGTTTGCTATAGCAATATATATGATAATAGGATACTTGCTAAGAAATCAAAATAAAAAGTTTATTTTTTTATTTTCTATTATGCTTGCATGTTTTGTTGGGTATGACCAAACGATAGGTGACTTTTTATATCTTTCAAGAATAATTATATTTTTACCATTTTTCTTATTAGGATTAGTAGTGAGAAATGAAGATATAGTTAAACTGAAAAAAAATAAGATATTGCTTATTGCAGTAATGATAATCTTATTAATATGGCTCATATCATGTTTTTATGAATTAGATTTTCTTTATAGATTTAGATATTTATTTACAGGTAGAAATCCATTTTTTCCACAAATAATAGCATATGGGCCGCTATATAGGTTGATAAGCTATATAATATCTATGGTTATAGGGTTAGCTATTATTTTATTGATGCCCAATTCTAGAATAAAAGGGGTAAGCAGTATGGGACAACACTCAATCAATGTATATTTTTGGCATATGAATATTTACTATATTTTAGAAAAGGTATTTCGTATTTCGGAAATTTTTAAATATGGTGTAGTTGGGAAGATATCATTTTTATTATTGGCTATTTTGTTTACTATAGTCTTATCTCAAAAAGCTTTTGAATTCCCATTAAAAACTGTAAAAAGACAGATAATGAAGTAAAATAAATAATAAAAGGTGCATTCTAAAAGTTAGAATTTTCTCTCTTAGCTTTTGGGATGTTTTATTATATACAAAGAATATGCTTTTAGATAAACTTAACTTAGAGAGTTAAAATAATATTTATCACTGAACTGATAAAAATCAAATATAAAAGATTTAGTCTCATAATTTTGGAACTAAATCTTTTGTATAAAGTTTTATTTAATTTTTTGAAGAAAGTTTAGAAGAGGTTTGGATATATAATCTTACTTTTCTAAAAACTAAGATAAGAATAAGAATTGTTACAAAAGCCAAAGGAAGGTTTTTTATATTAAAAATTTGTCCTTCATTATTAGTGAATATCAATCCAATCCATTTATTTTTACTAAGGGAACCATCATTTTCAAAATGTCTAAAGTTTTCCCATTCATCCTTCGCCATTTGGCCGTTAGATTTTAAGAATATTGTTTTATCAGCTATATCCTTAAAGGTATTGGTTAACATACCTTTATTTTTATCAATATAATAATAGTGGTTATTATCGTTAAATAAACCTTCTTTTAACGAACCATCTTCATTGAAATAAAACCAAGCTCCATCTATTTGTTGCCATTTAGTAGAAACAATTCCATTTTCTTTGAAATAATACCATGAATCATTATGCTGGTACCAATCTTTTTTTGGAAATTCTCCGTTCCAGTCTTTAAATTTTAATACATTATTGTCATGATAGAATCCATAGTGAGTAAACTCATTTGAAACATCTGTAACTTTTCCATTATTGAATTCAAGAACTACCGCGGCTTTATCACGTAATCCTGCATTTAGTATTTTAATATCTTTTGAATCTAAATATTTTTTATATTGCTCTTCAACAGGTCGTATTCCTGTTTTTATAATGTATTTTGGATCTAATGTATTAACAAAATTCTTTGTATTTGATTTTGTTGTTTCAACATGATGATTAAATTTCATTACGTCTACCTTACCAATTAAAGGTGCGTATAAATCTTCTTTACCTATATCTGTATTTTCTAAATCTCCACCAAGGAATATTTTAGTATTATTAATATTCAACAGGCTTAATATAGAGTTCAGATTATCGTCATAAACTTTTGTTAGTTTTCCATCTTTATCATATTCATTCTTATAATTAAATAACTTGATATCAATATTACCAAGTTTTATTTTAGAGTCACTTTCACTAATATCTTGAATAACTTGTGTACCAGTCTCTTTTGCTGCAGCTAGGGCTCGATCGTATCCGTATAAATTATCCCAAAGTCTATCTTTATCTGATATTCTATCATCACTATATTTTTTTATGTATAATTTTTCAGTAGGTATAGTTTTAAGGATATCATAAGCGCCACCAACATGATCAGAGTGAGCATGAGTAATAAGAATAAAATCAAATTTTTTAATTCCAAGTTCTTTAATGTGTGCAAGTAGTCTGTCCTCTGTTATTTTACTTCTATCTTTTGTTATCCCTTTTCTATCTGGATATTTTGGGTTAGACCCATCAGGATAAGAAAAGTCTTCTCCTGTGTCAATCATTGCAAAGTGACCATTACTCTCCAGTATAATAGCATCAGACCATTCAGCAACTGTTATTACATGAAGTCTGTCTTTTGCGCTAATAGCTTTTGGGTTAATTAATAGTATTATAATGGTAAATAATATATATAGCATATATTTATATTTATTATTTTTCATATTACCTCCTATGTATTTTATTTTTAATGAAATTAAATGCGTATGAAATAACTGTATCTTTTAGAATAGAGAGAGCAGCTATATAATATACAGCAGATGTAATAATAACAAATGTAATCATTACAATCATCTTAAATGTCAGTTCATACGAATATACGCCGAATAATAATTTAAAAGTATAGTAAATAGGGATAAATCCTAGAGAAATTAAGCTATATTTTGTAAGAGTATTAAATATTGATTTCAAGTTGATTAGATTGTATTTTTTTATAAATAGTACTTCTAACATAACAACTATAGATTCAGCTACAATAGTTGTACCAATATAATACTCAGGTTTGAATATATTATTAATAAATAAAATTGTATTTAATAATATATTAACTCCACCACCAATAAAATAGAAAGTAGTTAATTTTCCTTCGTAATCGTTGATAAAGATTATTTGTTTTCCTAAAATTAATTCGATAGCCCAAACTATAGTTCTTATAGCAAAAATACTAGTGACTATCCCAGCTTCTAAATATTTTTCAGAAGAATAAATAACTGTAGCATAGGTTCCTAGAATAGTAAGTCCAACACTTGTTGGAACTATTAAGAAATAAAATAAAGATGAGCCTTGATTAACTAGATTTTCGTAAGATTTATAATCTTTTTTTCCAAGATAATAACCTAAGCGCGGCAAGCTAACATTTATAGCTCCGCTAAGCACACCAGCTATAAGCATTACGATGCTAGATGCGATGGTATAGTATGAAATATAATTATTGTCATTTCCATTAGTTATAAACATTCTATCTAATAAAGTATATAACATATTTGCGTTGGCCAGAAGAAGCATTGTAGTAAGACCTTTGATTGAAGTTAAAAGTTCTTTCATATTAATTTTGATAAAAGATACTTCTCGTTTTATCCAAGCAAAGCTTAATAGATAGTTGAGTATTGTTGTTGCAGTCATAATAAGGGCATAGGGGACAATATCATCTTCTGTTTTAACAAATGTAAATATAGCAACTAACATTGCTATTCTTATAAATAATGTTTTATACAGTATAAATGTATAGTTTTCATAAGCTTCATTCATCCACTCTATATTTAAAAACTGGAATAAAGCTTGAGCACCTAATATATAATATAGTATTTTTAAATTTTCTATATTTGTTCCATAATCGATAAATAGAAAATATATTGCAGTAGTAGTAACTGATGTAATAATAGAAATATAGAACAATTTTGAAAATACATAGTTGATTTTGCTTTTATCATCTTTTACCTTGCTTATAGATCTAATTCCGTAATTATAGATTCCAAATGCAGCCAGAGGTATTACAAAACTTGCCCACGTATTAGCTGTATTAAAATAACTATAATTAGATTTGCTTAAGATTCTTGTTAGGTAAGGATTAGTGACTAATGGAAATACTATGTTTAATATATTAACCATTAGGCTTGCTAAAGCATTTATTTTTATGTTTTTCATAAAATGAAATCCTTTCAAAAATTCTAGTTTCTATTATAGCATATTTGAGTTTGTAACTAAAGTAATGATTAAATATTTGTATAAATTATACTTTTAATAAAATGATATTAATCGGTAGTTAGTAAAAAGTACAATGCAATTATGTAGTATATATTATATTTTATAAAAAAGTTTTTGTTGAATGATAGTAAAACTTTTATTTCTTTGCTTATTTAAGGTAGGGGTATATAATTTCTTAATTTTATAAGTAGATTTCTTTGATATTTTTTATAGATATCAATATTGCTAATATATTTAGTTTTAAACATAACTTGAAATAAAAAAGTTAGGCATTTCATCTATCTCGAAAACAGTGTCTAACTTTATTTTATTTATATTGGTTTATTTTTTTCCTAGTAAAATAGGGAAGGTATTATTTATTATACGTGCTATTAATTCGCATAATATTAATGCAACTGGAAGGTAGAAGAAAATTACAATATAGTTGTTAACAAATATGCCAGTATATCTGGTGATTAATTGTTCAAAAATGATATTTAATATATACAATACTATTGGTGAATGAACAGCATAGTAAATGAGTGTATTTTCTCCTATTTTTTGAATAGCTTTTATAGTTCTAATATTTTTAAAGAATATAATTGTTGCCCAAATACCTAAGAATCCAGAAAGGAAATATAATGGCCAATAATTTACATCTTGATAATATAAGTCAACCATGGTGTTAGTTAGTTTATAATTTAAAATTCCTATTAGAATAGTTGTAGTTACTGCTGGGATAAAATACCTTTTTTTCAGTAACCTGGATACATTATGAATATTTGATTTAACAATATATCCAGATAATATAAAAATTGTTGCATATGGGACGGTATCTAGACTCCAAATTAAATAATAATCATTTACATATGCTTTTTGTCCTAAATAGCCTAAGATTAAAAGTAAGAAAAAGGATAATATCCACTTTTTAAAATTATTACTGAATTTCACTACAAAATAACTAACTAGTTCAGCTAAAAATAATGAGGTTAAGAACCAAAGTTGATAATAAATATGCAATCTATCAGCTAAGAGTAGAGCCTTTATAAAATATAAAATATCTATTTTTAATATGTTTTCAGGGTGCAACATTATAGATTTAAACATGAAAACACCAGTGTTTAATAAAAAATAAGGAAGCATAATTGTTTTAAATTTTTTCATAAAAAACGGTTTGAAACTAGTGTACTTTTTAATACTAAATGTAAATCCAGATAAAAAGAAAAATAAAGGTATATGAAAAAAATATATACAAATTTTCAATGGCTGGGGGATATACCAAATATGGCCCAAGATTACTAAAATCATTGCGAACCCCTTCATCATGTCAATGTATTCCATTCTTTTGGTCATTAGCTTTCACCTCTTAGACTATATATCCCTATTTTTTCAGGGAGATTTTTTTCCTTCATAAAGTAAACATTTCGATTGTAATGTTCTTTAAATATATTTTTTATATAAATTTCAGCTGAAGATTCCTCAGGCATAATGAATTTTATTTTTTCATTATTTACAGATTCTGATAATAAGTTATCTGCGTTAGCGATTTTTAATTGGTTCAATTCTTTAAAATATTGTTTGGAGAATGTTTGCCAATTTCCTAAAGTAGTAATATTAGAACTTATATTCTCAATTTCTGGAAATATTTTAGCCGTATTAGGTTGTGAAGATATTAGATTTCCATATCCTACGAATATATATAGTAAGTCTGGATTACTATTAATCTCAGAGTTATAATGTTTATTAAATTCAAAGGTATTTTTTGTAAACCAATAAAGATTATTTTTTCCATAAGAAATGCTGTAATTTAATAATAGTAGGCAACTAAGTCCAAAAATAGCAGTTTCTGTATTGGCTAAAAGTTTAAATTGGCGTTTTCGATAGAACTGGTCAAAATAAATAATTACAATTACCAAAAAAATCACAATAATAGGTATATATATTCTTTCTACTAAGCGTTGTCTTATTATTAAAGCGAAAAATAAGATTAATGGTGTTAGCATAATGGAATATCCGTAAATATTTTTAACTCGGTAAAATAACAATAAAAGTATATCGAAAAATAAAATAACTTTTATAAAATTATTAGAAGCAGCTTCTAAAATAATATTCTTTATTGAAAAATTATATTTTTCTTTAAGAGAACGAGAATTGTCCAATTTGTTAAGAAAATTATTGTCGAAGATATCTTTTTCTGCAAATATCCATGAATTATAACTATTCAAATCATTTTGAGAAATATCATTTTTTTCTAAAATCTCTTTTTTAAAATCATAATCTATACTAGGATAGTCTCTAATTAAAGTGCTTTTTTCATTCCATTTTAAATATGTATCTGTAGTTTTATCAAAAATGGTATATACCTTATTGCTTGCTGCTACTATAAAGCATATAGAAAATACTACAATTATCTTTTTGTAATTTTTATTTTTTATTAGCTCATATACAAAAATAGGTAATAATAAAATAATCAGACTAACTATTATTTGAGGCCTAAGAGATATGCCCAAAAAGATTAATATTATTGCTATTATATTCTTATTTTCTTTCAATAGTAGTAGTATTCCTGCTGTCGCTAATAAATAAGCAATTACAGAATATGTAAAATATTTTATAGTTAAAAATTCAATTGTTAATAAGGTAATGACTAGCATGCATTTAATAAAAGTGTTTTTTAATATATTTACTAAATAAATAAAAATACTGAAACTAATACAGTATGAAGTGATTAAAAAAATAAAAAAGACATTTACATTACCAGATATTGCTTGAATCCCCCTAAAATATTGCTTAATACAATCCCTACATAAGGTAATAATACAACTTCTTGTTTTAATAGAGCGTAGTTTATAACAACATCATCGATACTATGATATATATACCCATAGCTTTTTCGATAGACGTAAAATACTAGAATTGGTAATGCTAAACCGATGATTATAGAAAAAATCTTTTTAGAATTCACAGCCTATAGCTCCTTATTAGTCTTATTAGATTTAAAAATCTAATAAAATTATAACATAAACTAGAAGCGTATTATAGTCATAATATAGATTATAGGTAGAGGTTTTCTAAATTATTATAGAGAATTAAAGTTTTATGTATCATTTCAATTCCTCTATTTTGTATGATATAATTAAAACGATTAACAGATAATAAAACGAATTAAGGAGAATTATATGATATACGCAGGAATTTTGGCTGGGGGAACAGGGACAAGAATGGGAATAAGCAATATGCCGAAACAATTCTTAGATTTAGGGAATAAACCGATAATAATTCATACAATAGAAAAGTTTTTACTAGAGCCTGAAATTGAGAAAATTGTGGTTGGAGTTCATGAAGATTGGATAAGTCATGCAGAGGATTTAGTAGAAGAATACATATCTACATTTAAAGACAGAATAATTATTGTCGCCGGTGGGTCTGATAGAAATACAACTATCGAAAATATTATCAAAGCTATTGATGACTATAAAGAACTAACCGATGAAGATATTGTAATTACTCATGATTCAGTGCGTCCGTTTATTACATTACGCATAATAAAAGATAATATTCGCTTGGCGAAAGAATGTGATGCGGTAGATACTGTAGTCGAAGCTGTGGATACAATTGTAGAAAGTACAAATGGGGAATATATTACTAATATTCCTAATAGAGCTCATTATTATCAGGGACAAACACCACAAAGTTTCCGTTGTAAAGATTTTTTAAGCCTATATAATTCATTGACTAGTGAAGAAAAACAAATATTAACAGACGCTTGTAAAATTTTTGTTATTAAGGGGAAAGAAGTTGCTCTAGCTAAAGGTGAATACTCAAATTTAAAAATAACAACGGTAACAGATCTGAAAATTGCTAAGAGCATGTTAGAGGACGAGTAATATGATAAATCAGATATATCAATTAGTAAAGCCGAAATTTATTAATGTAAAATATAATGAAGAAAACTTGAATGAAGAAGATAAAATAGTAATTCGTCCGAATTACATGGCGTTATGTCATGCGGATCAAAGATATTATCAAGGGAAGAGAGATCCAAAAGTACTTGCTAAGAAATTACCAATGGCACTTATTCATGAGTGTGTGGGGATAGTAATTGCGGATCCTACAGGAACTTATGAAGTAGGGCAAAAAGTTGTAATGATTCCTAATCAACCGCCAAGAGCAAGCGATGCCGAATTTTATGAAAATTATATGCAAGGGACACATTTCTTATCAAGTGGTTATGATGGATTTATGCGAGAATATGTGTCATTACCAAAGGATAGGGTAGTAGCGTATAACGGTATTGAAGATAATGTTGCGGTAATTAGTGAATTTATTAGTGTGGGAATGCATGCAATAGATAGATTTCAAAAACTAGCTCATAGTAAAAGAGATAGAATTGCAATAATTGGTGATGGAAGTCTTGCATATGTTATGGCGAATATTGTGAACTACGTTTTACCAAACGCTGAAATAATAGTTATAGGACGCCATTGGGAGAAATTAGATTTATTTAGTTTTGCTAAAGAACGTTATTTGACTGATGATATTCCAGCAGAATTAAGTTTTGATCATGGGATAGAATGTTGTGGCGGAGATGGCAGTGGTTATGCGATTAACGATTTAATAAAATATATTAAACCACAAGGTAGTATGGTACTTATGGGAGTAAGTGAATACAAAGTAAATATTAATACTCGTGATGTGCTAGAAAAAGGTCTTACATTAGTTGGTTCATCACGTTCAGGGCGTGCTGACTTTGAGAAAACAGTTGAAATGTTAAGTAATAAAAAATTTGAAAGAAGATTTAAAAACATCATATACTTAGAAGAGCCTGTGCGAAATATTCAAGATATTCATCGTGTGTTCGCAACAGACTTAAATACAGCATTTAAGACAGTGTTTAAGTGGGAAGTGTAGATATTTAAATAATTTATATTTTTGGAGTACTACTATAGTACTCCAATTTTTATATGTTAAGGACAAGAATTTTACATTAGCGCTGAAAAACTTTTGATTTTGTGATATAATGGAAAAAATACTAATGTAATACAGAAATGGGGTTTGTCCATTGAAACAATTGATTAAAAATAAAATAGAAAGACTACTTTCTGACTCAGAAGAGATAGAGAGTGTAGAACGCCTAGGCGGGATGACTAATAACAACTATCTAGTTGTAACTACGAATAAAAAATATATAGTGAAGTTCTTTGGAAAAGGAACGGATAAGTTAATAAATAGAATTAATGAAAAGAATAATTTGGCAAAACTTCGTGATTTAGAGCTTGATGTTGAAAATTATATTTTTGATATTGATGCTGGCATAAAAGTTAATGAGTATATAGAAGATGCGATTACTTTTGACGCTCATTATTTAAAAGCTAAAACAAAAGAAGTTGCTAAAATTTTACAACGAGTACATGGTTCAGGAAAAGAATTAGATGGTGAGTTTGATGTATTTTCTGAGATTGAAAAATATGAGAACT
>ERZ772974.1844-NODE-1844-length-13416-cov-54.769104_pt1 | contig 13416 bp, 10 predicted proteins | sample MGYA00580671_ERZ772974 | MGnify/ENA primary metagenome ERZ772974 (study PRJEB29015, sample SAMEA2738065) | human oral metagenome | biome: human oral; feature: human-associated habitat; material: saliva | place: China | collected 2218 ... | reverse complement strand
AGAAGAGGATGTCGGCGGCCTGGTGGACCGGGTAGGTCAGCATGAGGCCCGTCATTGCGCGGCCCTCGGTGGCCTCCAGCTCGGCCTTCACCGTCGGGTTGCGGTGCAGCTCCGACTCCGTGACCAGGGAGAGGAACGGGAGCATCAGCTGGTTGAGGGCCGGGACCGCCGAGTGGTTGAAGATCGTGGAGCGCTGCGGGTCGATACCCGCGGCCAGGTAGTCGGCAACGAGGCCGAGGACGCGCTCGCGTATCGGGCCCACGCCGTCGCGGTCGGTGATCACCTGGTAGTCGGCGACCAGCACCCAGGTTTCCACGCCGCGGTTCTGCAACAGCACGCGGTTACGAAGGGTGCCGAAGTAGTGGCCTAAATGCAGGTGACCCGTGGGGCGGTCTCCGGTGAGGATGCGGAAACGCGAAGGATCTTCGTCGATTGCCAGGTCGATCTCGGCGCTTCGGGCCTTCGAGCGGGCCAGCGAGGCATCGGAGGTTGCGGTTTCCAGGGCATCTTCACTGAGAGTCATATATTGATCCTAACGAGTGTATAGAAATAAACAAAAATGGCGGCGCGTTAGTTTTCGGGCTGGAAGGCGATGTCGGACAGCAGAATAGTCACGGACAGTGCTTCGATTGTGAGTGTCGAACGCGGGGTGACGTGCTCGACCTCGAGGGAAAGCTCGGCGGGGTCTAGCGAAGAGCCGATGCCTCCGTTGGCGGGCGTTTCCCACACCGTGGAGTAGGCGATCAGCCAGTCGAGGTCGTGGCCGCCGGGCAACGTTACCTGTGCGTCGTTGAGGTTCGCGTTGATAATGATGAGGGCGTCTCGGTCGCCCCATGTCACGCCGGAACGCAGCATCTGGAAAGTACGGTGGCGCGAGTCCGTCCATCCGTAGTCCGGCATCGGCGTGCCCTCGGCGGTATACCAGGACAGGTCAGGCACCGAATCGCCGCCGTAGGGCCGACCGGTCGCGAAGCGATCGGGCCGCAGCACCGGGTGTGCCTTACGCAGGGCGATCAGCCATGAAACAGCATCGATTTGCGCCTGTTGGCCTTCTGCCAGATCCCAGTCAACCCACGAGGTCGGACTGTCTTGGCAGTACGCGTTGTTGTTGCCGTCCTGGGTGCGTCCGAACTCGTCGCCACCCGTGATCATCGGCGTGCCCGAAGAGACGAGCATGGTGGCCAAGATGTTGCGCTGCGACCGTGCACGCAGCTTGGGTTTCTGCATGCGGGAAAGAATGGGGTAGGGGGTCGCAGCGTCCGGGTGGGCCGCGCCGGAGGCCAGCGGTCCTTCGAGGCCGTGGTTCCACGAGCGGTTGTCGTCTGAGCCGTCGCGGTTGTTCTCGAGATTGTCCCGGTTGTGCTTGCGGTCGTAGGCCGTCAGATCTGCCAGGGTGAAGCCGTCGTGTGCGGTCACGAAGTTAATGGAGGCGCGCGGCCCACGCAGGCGCCCAAGGCCGTGTTCGAAGACGTCCTGAGAGCCGGACAGACGGGTCGCCAGATCGTTAGGTCCGGAGACGATGTGGCCCGAGGCCTGAGCTCGCACGTCTGCGAGCCAGAAATTACGGAGGGCACCGCGGTAGTGGTCGTTCCACTCCGAGAAAGGGACCGGAAAGTTGCCGGTCTGCCATCCTCCGGGACCCACGTCCCAGGGCTCGGCGATGAGCTTCGTGTGGGCCAAAATGTCGTCCGTGGCCATCGCGATGAGGAGCGGGTGCATCGGGGAAAAGCCGGTCGAGAAACGACCGAGAGTGGCGGCCAGGTCAAAACGGAAGCCATCAACGCCCATCTCACGGGTCCAGTAGCGCAGTGAGTCCATAACCATCTGGATGGTCTTGGGGTGGTCCATGTTCATCGTGTTACCGGTTCCGGTTACGTCGATGGTCTGGACGGGGCGCGAGCTGGTGTGGCGGTAATACATGTCGGAGTCCAGGCCCCGCCACGACAGAGATGGACCCGCGTCACCGCCCTCGCACGTGTGGTTGTAGACGACGTCGAGGATGACCTCAATACCCGCCTTGTGCAGGAGAGACACCATGCCGCGGAACTCGTCGACGACGGCCTGTGCGCCGGCCTGCTGAGAGGCGGCGGTCGCGTAGGAGGGTTCGGGGGCGAAGAAAGAGAGCGTGGAGTAGCCCCAGTAGTTCGTCAGGCCGCGTTCGGTGAGGAATGGTTCATCACACTTGGCGTGAACGGGCAGCAGCTCGACGGCAGTGATACCCAGGTCCCTCAGATAGGACACGGCGGCCGGGTGTGCCAGGCCCGCGTAGGTTCCACGCAGAGGTTCGGGAACACCCTGCATATTCTTGGTGAAGCCTTTGACGTGGAGTTCGTAGATGACCGTCGTCTCCCACGGGGTGCGCGGCTTGGGAAGGATCGGGAATGAGGACTCAACCACAACCGAGCGCGGCATGTATGGCGCCGAGTCGATGGGGGAACGGCGCATCGGATACTCGGACGGATAGAGGTCCTCGTCCACGCTGTGTGCGTAGACGGCGGACTTCATGTCCACGACACCCTCGAGGCCACGCCCATAGGGATCGAGGAGAAGCTTGTGCGAGTTGAAGAACTTGCCTCCGTCCGGATCCCACGTCCCGTGCGCGCGGAAACCATAACGTGTGCCCGTCCCGTAGCCGGAGATGTGGCCATGCCACACGCCCGTCTTCGGCCCCAGCAGGGAAAAGCGAGTCTCAGCTCCGGCCTCGTCAAAAATACACATGTCCACGCCGGAGGCGCCGCGTGCGATCACCGCGACATCGAGACCGTCGCCCGACGGGAAAACCCCCAGGCGAGTGGGCAGCGGGTTAGGTTCGGTGACGCGCCGAATGGGCGCGTGGGACGAGCCGGATCGCTCGGACATAGATGTTGTGCCTCTTCCTGGTGAACGACTGATGGAGTCATTGCCTCGTGGACGTAGCCACCCCCATCATACGGGACCGTGAACAGAGCGGTCGGATTGGTGGGAAGAAAGACCTATGATGAGGCGCACCTGCAAGCAATGAAGTCCTGCATCGGGTAAGGATGCTTGATTGTGGCGTGTGGCGGTGAGGGCACCCTCATATGGGCGAGGGGCCGGGAATGTGGCACGCTAGAAGCCATGAGAATTGTCGTGTGTGTGAAGCATGTCCCCGACATGCAGTCCGAACGCCGTTTTGAGGGCGGCCGCCTGGTGCGCGGTGAGGACGATGTGCTCAACGAGCTGGACGAGAACGCCATCGAGGCAGCCGTCCAGCTGAAAGAAGCCGAGGAAAACGCCGACCGCGAGGGCGAGGTCATCGCCTTGACGATGGGTCCCGAGGACGCAGAGGACGCGCTCATGCGCGCCCTGCAGATGGGCGCGGACCGCGCCTTCTTAGTCTCCGACGAGTTCCTCGAGGGCTCCGACGTCATCACGACGGCCTCCGTGCTCTCCGTCGCAATCGCGAAGATCGCGCACGAGTGCGGTCCCGTCGACCTGGTCGTCACCGGCATGGCCTCGCTGGACGCAATGACCTCCATGCTACCCGGCGCTTTGGCCGCCAAAGCCCACATGCCGCTGCTGGGCCTTGCCCGCTCGATGAGCGTCGAAGATGGCGCCGTGACGATCGAGCGCTCCGTCGACGGCTTCACCGAGACGCTGCGCGCCGCGCTGCCCGCCGTCGTCTCCGTGACCGACCAGATCAACGAGCCTCGTTACCCGGCCTTCGCTGCGATGAAGGCCGCCCGCAAGAAGCCCCTGGACCAGTGGGGTATTGACGACCTCGTCGAGGTTCCCGGCGGGCAGGACCTGGTGCTGCGCCGTGCGCTGACCTCCGTGACTTTCAGCGAGGAGAACGTGCGCGACGGTTCCGGCACGATCATTCAGGACGCCGGCGAGGGCGGGCGCGCGCTGGCCGACTACATTCTTTCGGTGGTGAAGTGACATGACGCAGCAGATGAGTTCCCCGATCCTCGTCCTGGCAGACCAGTCCGGGGCGCACCTGACTTCCCTGGCTCGCCAGGCTCTCACGCTGGCTGCGTCCCTGACCTCCGGTGACGTGGTGGCGCTCTCCGTGGCGCCCGCCCCCGACGTGGCCGCGCTGGCCGAGCTGGGAGCCACCCGCATCCTGCACGCCGATCTGGGCGATGCCGGTCATGCCTCCGTTGTCGCCTCCGACGCGGTCATCGCCGCGCTGGGCACCGACTCTTTCGGTCTGGTTCTGCTGTGCTCGGACTACCGTGGTCGCGAAATCGCGGGGCGCGTCGCCGCCCTCACCGAGTCCGGCGTCATATCCGGAGCGTCCTCCGTATCCTTCGATGGTGGCGTCCTACAGGTCGGCAAGACCGCTCTGGGCGGCTCCTGGTCGATGGGTATCGTCCTCGACGGTCAGACTCCGATCGTCGGCATCGCTTCGGGAATCATCGACGAGGCCCCCGTCGCCTCGCCTGTCTCCCTGACCCCCGAGTCCCTCGCGGTCGAGCTGAGCCCCGAGGCCAGCGCGGTCGAGGTGGTCTCCAGCGTGGCCGACGAGGAGGAGGGCGTGTCCCTGACCGACGCCTCGACCGTCGTGTGCGGTGGCCGCGGCGTGGACGGCGACTTTGGGCTGGTTCAATCCCTCGCGGACGTCCTCGGCGGCGCCGTGGGTGCGACCCGCGTCGCCTGCGACGAGGGCTGGGCGCCCCGTAGCGAACAGATCGGCCAGACCGGCCTGACCGTCACCCCCAACCTCTACATTGGCCTGGGCGTCTCCGGCGCCATTCACCACACGGTGGGCATGCAGTCCGCCGCCCACATCGTTGCCGTGTGCGACGACCCGGATGCCCCGATCTTCGAGATCGCGGACTTCGGCGTGGTTGGTGACGTGAGCGAGGTCGTCCCCGCCGCCCTGGCAATCATCGAGGAGGCGCGCTCCCAGGCGTGAGCGTCTACCTCGACCACGCGGCCACGACGCCGCTGCGCGAGTGCGCCCTCGAGGCGTGGACCCGCGCCCAGCGTGACCTGGCCGCCACCCCCGGCAACCCCGCCGCCCTCCATTTCGGAGGGCGGCGGGCCCGTCGCATGCTCGACGATGCGCGCGAGCAAGTGGCCGTGACCCTGGGAGGTGACATCCACGAGGTGGTCTTCACGTCCGGTGCTACCGAGTCCGACGCCCTCGGCGTGATGGCTGGCGCCCGCGGCATGCGTGAGCGTGAGAGCAGCCGTGACCTCATTGTCGTCTCCGGCCTCGAACACGACGCAGTCGCCCACCAGCGCGAGGTCGCTGCGCGCGAAGGATTCGCCTGGGAAATTCTGCCCGTGGACGCGGGCGGTATGTCAGTCCTGCCCGTTGTCTCCGATGATGATGCGCCAGGAGCATGGGATGGGCGCATCGCCCTCGGATCCATGACACTGGTGTCCTCCGAGATCGGTACGATTCAGCCAGTCGCAGACTTCACAGCCCTCGTCCACGCCAGCGGAGGCCTCGTGCATTCCGACGCTGCCCAGGCGATCCCGACTCTGGACGTTTCCTTCTCGAATCTCGGTCTGGACCTCATGAGCGTCGGCGGACACAAGGTCGGCGCGCCCGCAGGCATCGGCGTCCTTCTCGCCCGGCGAGGCATCCCCATGACGACCGACCGCCCCGGCGGCGGACACGAGCGTTCGATACGATCGGGCACACCCGACGTTGCGGGAGCCTGCGCGCTCGCAGCTGCTCTCACCGAGGTGGTTGCCGAGCGCGCAGCCTTCGCTGCCCGCGCGCGCGGCTTGCGTGAGTACCTGCTGTCGCGCCTGCCCGGCGACGTGCGTGCGACGGTGGGGGAGTCGGCCTCGTCGAGTGCGATCATCCACCTGTCGTTGCCGACCGCCCGCCCCGAGGCCGTCCTCATGGCCTTCGACATGGCCGACATTGCGGTCTCCGCCGGGTCCGCCTGCCACGCGGGGGTCGCCCGCCCCTCTGACATTGTCATGGCGATGGGACGCAGTGAGGAAGCGGCCCTAGGGGTTCTACGCGTCTCGCTGGGACACGCCACGACACGCGCTGACATTGACGCCTTCCTCGCTGCCCTACCGGTCGCGATCCGCGCTGGGGCGGCCCTCGATGGGGTCTCCCATGCGCGCAACCAACGAAATGAGGAGCGCTGAATATGCGAGTCCTGGCCGCACTATCCGGTGGGGTAGATTCCGCCGTCGCTGCCGCGAAAGCCGCTCACGCCGGTCATGACGTGGTCGGCGTCCATATGGCCCTGTCCACCCAACCTCAAGAATGTCGTATTGGCTCGCGTGGCTGCTGCTCGATCGAGGACGCCGGGGATGCAGCGCGCGCTGCCGAGATCATTGGTATCCCCTTCTACGTGTGGGACCTCGCCAGCGAGTTCGAGCAGACTGTCATCACTGACTTCGTTGAGCAGTACAAGGCTGGGCGAACACCCAACCCCTGTGTGCGCTGCAACGAGTTTGTGAAGTTTCGCGAGCTCGCCGCCCGCGCCCGTGCACTCGGCTTCGACGCCGTGTGCACCGGTCACTATGCGGCCATCGTGGATGGACAGAGCGGTCCCGAACTGCACCGCGGCGCCGACACCCTCAAGGACCAGTCCTACGTGTTAGCAGTCATGGGCCCGGAGGAACTCACCCGCGTTATCCTGCCGCTCGGCGATGCTCCCAGCAAAGCGTGGGTGCGTTCTGAGGCTGAGCGCCTTGGCCTGGGCGTATCCAACAAGCCGGACTCCTACGACATTTGCTTTATTCCCGACGGGGATACGCAAGGATTCCTGCGCGCGCACTTGGGTGCGCGCCAGGGCGAGATTGTGTCCCCCGACGGCACAGTCCTGGGACATCACGACGGCTATTGGAACTACACGGTCGGCCAACGCAAGGGCCTAGGCATCGGAGCTCCCGCCCCCGACGGGCGCCCACGCTACGTCCTCGAGACGAGGCCACAGACCAATCAGGTTGTCGTGGGTGCTTCCGAGCTGTTGTCCATCTCGCGCATTGACGCGACCGACGTCGTCTGGCTAGCCCCAGACGACGAGGGTTCCGACGTGACCGACCTTTTCGTGCAGCTGCGCGCACACGGCTCGCCCATTCCTGTCGCCTCCTTGACTCGCGCTGGCTCCACGATGAGTGTCAACCTCGCGCGCTCAGCTCGCGGCGTAGCCCGTGGCCAGTCGATGGTTGTCTACAGGGGTACACGGGTCCTCGGCGAAGGAACAATCAACGCGACGGCGCACTAGGCGCGCAATGTGGGTGCGTTGGAGGCTCCAGTTGCCTTCGCGCCTGCAGGTGACGCCGCCGGGGAGTGCTCGAAGGTGCACGACGGTACGTGAGCGGTTTCGCACGGGGGCAGTCGGCTTTAGGGACCAGGTGTTCGGACGAGGCAACGTCCATCGGCTACACTTGGGTGCGCGCGCGAGTGGCGGAATTGGCAGACGCGCTGGATTTAGGTTCCAGTGTCTTTGACGTGTGGGTTCGAGTCCCATCTCGCGCACCGGTGACTCCCTTCGCAGTGGGATATACCCCCTCGATACACTGGTCATCATGAGCGTTTTGGAAGTCGGCCACCGAGCCCCGCATTTTACCGCCACAACCACGCAGGGATCCCTTACCCTGTCTGATCTCCTTTCTGCGTCCCCGCGCGGAGTCGTTGTGTACTTCTACCCGAAGGCGTCGACGCCGGGGTGCACGAAGGAGGCCTGTGACTTCCGTGATTCCTTGTCTTCCTTGCAGGGGGCCGGCTACTCCGTTATTGGAGTGTCTGGCGACTCGATGGCCGCCCTCGAGCGTTTTGCTGAGAAGCAGTCCCTGACATTCCCGCTGGCATGCGATCCTGATCATGAGATTCTCAAGGCCTATGGTGCGTGGGGGGAAAAGAAGAACTATGGGCGCACCTACGTGGGCATTATTCGCTCGACGGTTGTCGTTGCCCCCGATGGCACCGTGTTGCTCGCACAATACAATGTGAAGGCCACCGGCCATGTTGCACGTCTGCGCAAGGCGCTGGGGATTGACTAACCCTGTTGCTTCCCGGGTAATCGACAACTATGCTTGCTAGACAAGTACTAGTGTTTTGTTGATGGAGGACTCATGGGGGCAGCAACGCCGGACGCATTCCGTGTCGGCGCAGGCGCACAAACACGCGACTATCCGGGTGGTGTCGCTGCTCGGCTGAGTGCCCGTCCCTCCCTGCCCGAACGTTTCTCAGGTCCCGCGGCCCCTGCCTCGGTCGATACCGCCCCCACCCCCGTTGTACGACGTCCCCGAGCACACGCTCCCGCTCCCAAGCCCCAGGTAGCCGAGGAAGCGCCGCGTGTCGCTGCGATCGCCCCCGCGGTCGAACGCACGGTTATCGCTGTTGTCCCGCCCCTGCACTCCCCAGCTTCCTCGGCCCCGCATGCGGTCACGCCCACCCCGGTGCGCGCCACCCCTGCCACAGGCAAGGAGGCCTCGTCCCAGACAACTCTTCCTGTCGCCACTCCTCCGAAATCTGGTGTCACCTCAAGTCTCGGTGCGTCCGGGCACGCCCCCCGTGAGTCTCGCGTCCCCGCACACGTAGCCCAAACAGCCTCCAACTCTGCCCCCGCAGTGCCTGTCAGCCGCTTCGCACCCGACGTTCAGCTCACCCCCGAACAACGCAGTTTCGCGCCCCGCCAGGAGGACGCCACTGTTCGGGAATATGCCCACTTTGATGAGGCCGAAGCCTCTTCGTTTGAGGAACTTCACACTGCTGACGGTGTGCGTGAGGGCCGAGGCGTGCCCTCCCGCGCTGACGTTGCTCTCAGCCGCCGCGCATCGCCCGCGCCGAGGCTCGTTACTGTCGATCAGATGCACGTACGAGCCGCCGAAGTCGAAGACGCCCGCCGACGTGAAGCTCGCGAGTACAGCGACGAGAATGGCGCAGAGCGTCCGCCCCTGCGACGCGATCGAGCCCGCCACAGGAAGCGCTCACGGCGGGGGCTGGGCATGTTCTTCCTCGGATTTATCGTGGCTATCATTCTCGTTGCCGCCCTCGCGGCAGGGGTGTACTTCCTGCGTTTTGGTGCCGCGAATAAGCTCGCTGCAGCGGTCGACTCATGTCATGCGCACAGCAGCTATACGCGGCTGGCAACGGATAGCCCCTCCCTCACCGTAGAGGTGTCCAGCGACAGTGCCCCGGGGTTGGCCATGCCCGTCTTTCGCTGCATCCTGGACGAACTCGATGCTCCTGCGTCGATGCGAGAACGCATGGCCTTTACACGCGCCATCGACGGTACTCAGGAGGATCAGTGGAGCTTGTACCGCGCTACCTGGACCTACCACCCCGAACAAGGACTCAACGTCGTCATCAGTGCTCGTTAAACGCGCGTGTTCCGGTTCCTGTACCGGCTCACTGAGACGCATCCCATATACAACATGGCGTCGCAGTACAATCGGTGTTGACGTAACTGCTCGAAGGAGTCTCTCGTGTCCGATTCACAGCCCGCCACCACTTCGCTCCCTCCCGTCGTCATTGATAAAGAGATCGCCCTTGCGATCCGAGGCCTCGTCAAAATCTACGGAAACCTGATCGCCGTCGCCGACCTCACCCTCGACATCCCCACCGGTTCCTTTTTCGGTATCGTCGGCCCCAACGGCGCCGGAAAGACCACGACGCTGACAATGGCCACCGGCCTGCTCACCCCCGACCGCGGCACCGCCTACGTGCACGGCGTCGACGTGTGGGGCGACACGCAGCGGGCGCGCGGCCTCCTCGGAGTCATGCCCGACGGCATGCGCCTCCTCGACCGACTCTCCGGCCCCGACTTCCTCGTCCACGTCGCCATGCTGCACGGCCTCGACGCCGCGACCGCCCGTGAACGCACCAAAGAACTCCTCGCCGCCCTCGATCTGAGTGAGGCCGGTCGGAAATTGATCGGCGAGTACTCGGCCGGCATGACGAAAAAAATCGCGATGGCAGCCGCCCTCATTCACTCCCCACGTGTCCTCGTCCTCGATGAACCATTCGAGGCTGTTGACCCCGTCTCCGCAGCAAACATTCGGACGATCCTCACCGACTACACCCGCCGCGGCGGGACCGTCATCCTCTCCTCCCACGTAATGGCGACCGTCCAGCAGCTGTGCACCCACGTCGCCATTATCGACAAAGGGCGCGTACTCGTCGCAGGAACCACCGACGAGGTCGCCCAGGGCGGCGACCTGGGGGAGCGCTTCACCTCCCTGGTCGGCGGCGTCCACACCGAGGAAGGCCTGTCGTGGTTGGGCAACTGATTCGCCTCAAGCTCCGCATCATCTGGAACACCGTTCGCCGCCAGACTGCCGTGCTGGTGCTTGCGGTCCTTGGCACTGTCCAGTTCGGGACAATGTATGTGGGTGCGCTCGTGGGCACCGCGTTCCTCGCCCGATCTGAGGAAGCGCAGACTCTTTCTGCGATGCTCCCCGTCGTCGGTCCCGCCGTCTTCATACTGTGGCTCATCCTCCCGATCCTCTTCGCGTCGATGGACAACTCGCTCGATCCCGTGCGCCTGTCACCATACGTCGGGCCGAGCAAGCGCCTCGGTGCTGCGCTAGCGGCATCTACGGTCGTGGGACCAGGCGGCCTCCTGTCCGCCATGTTTCTCATACTGCCCGCCTGGTTCGCCCTGTGGCGCGCCCAGTGGTTCGCGGCCCTGGTGTGGCTTCTCGCAGGGGTCCTCACCCTACCCCTCGCGGTCTTGTGGGCGCGCGCGGTCGGGACCTGGTTCGCTGTGCGCCTCAATAGTTCCAGTAAAAAGGACCTGGTCACCATGGTCGGCATCGTGGCGTTCTTCGTGGTCCTCACTCCGCTGGGCTACTGGATGAAACTCCTGTCGGATAACTTCTCGGTGGAGCTGTTCCATGCCGGCCTCAACGTCGCCCTCTGGACACCCGTCGGCGCACCCTTCGGTGTCGTCGCCTCCCTTCTGGAGGGGGCCTGGGGAGCAGCCGCGTTGCGCTCCCTCATCGTTGCAGCTACCGCCGTCCTCGGCTGGCGCGCGTGGCTCTTGGTCCTACGTCCCGTCATGAGCGGATACGCCGGTGAGGTCAGTGCCGACGCACAGCGAGCCATCAACGAGGGGCGTCACCTCATCGATGACTCTCTCGTCGACGAAACGCGGAGCGTGCGACCCGCGCGTAGCAGGTCCACTGAGCTGCGTAGCGTTGATACCTTCACCAGACTCGGCCTTGGGGTTCGATCCGCCTCCCTGGCGGCGCGCACTGCGCGCTATTGGATCGTTGATCCTCGCCTCAACATGAACATGGTGTTCGCTCTGATCTTTCCGATCATCGGGGTCCTCATGGGGCGCGTCGATCCCGAGGACCAATGGAGCCAACTCCTCTTCACGGGTGTTTTCCTCTACCTGGTGCCTGTGACGGTGGGTCTGGCAGTCGGTGCACTCATGCAATACGATTCGACGGGCGCGTGGATCGTTGTCTCGTCGGGCATGAGCGGACGTGAGGAACGCCGGGGACGCCTCGTGGGTTCCCTCATCGTCTTCGTGCCCCTGGTGATCGGGTATCTCGTCCACGACCTTGCCGTGGGAGCGAGCCGTGCTGATGTCGTGTTCCACCAAGCGGTGGGTGTCGTCCTCTTCTCAGGTGCGGCCGCCACGACCCTAGTCCTGAATGCCCGTTGGGTCTACCCGGTTCAGCCTCCAGGTGTCTCTCCGCTGGCGACGAAGGGCACAGGCTCCTTCCTCATGACGATGCTGCTGCAGCTCGTCGGCTTCGCGGGGACTGCAATCCTACAGGTCCCTTCTTACGTCTTCCTCGTATTGGCGTCCTTCGGTGCGGTGCCGGACTGGGTTGCCTACGTCGTGTGCATCGTGTGGTCGGTCCTCATCCTCGAGGTCGCTGTGCGCGTCGGTGGACGCGTCTGGGATCGATACTCGGTTGGAGCGCTGACGACGATTCGCAGCTGGCCGGGTCACTGATCTCGCCTCACCTGGATGTACGAGGTCGGGGTTGCCCGCGGGAGCGGCCCCGGCCTCGTTCTTGTTGTAGTGAGCGTGAGGTGACGCGCCGGTCGGCGGGCGCGGGTGCTGCCGGTGGGGGAGAGGGAGCGGACTCTGACCGGTGCTGCTCGGTGCAACACTGCGATGGATCGGCGCGATTCGAACATTCAACTAGAAGAGAGGAATGTGGATACCCGGTAAGGTGGTGGGCGTAACCTGACCACGAAAGGACAACGTTCATGCATGCCCCATCGATCGTGCGCGTCTGCGCTGCCGCGGCTGTCTTGAGCCTCACCGCGATCCCCTGTCAGCCTACGCGGCAGACGTCGCAGGCCCCGCAACCTGCTACCTCTCCGATGAAAACGGCACCATCATCGAACCCAGCCAGGAGTACACTCCGCGCGAAGGGGCCGGTGGGCTCCCCATGCTTTCCAGTCCCGTCGTCGCCGGCCAGTACACGCTGGAAGTGAGCGCTCCCGCAATGAGCTTCGATCCGGATCAGCCTGACTTGCACTTTGCGTGCCAGGTCTTCTACTCACCCCTCGGTAAGGTTCGTCTCGTTGATGCCGACGGCACCGTGCACGCGGCACAGTCCTACGGTAACGACCAGAATGACCCGTCGCGCGCCGCGCTCACGGCGCTCCCGGCGTTGCCCGAGGGATACGAAACCGTCCCGGGCCAAACGATTCGAGGATTCGATGCGGCCGCTCGCACGGTTGATCCGAACGATCTTGCGAACGCGCGCTGTCGGCGTCGATACGGACATTGTGATCCGTAAGATCGCTGCGCAGCCCACGCCGGAACCTAGTTCGTCCACGCCGTCTACACCTTCTACTCCTTCTACACCGTCCACGCCTACCACGCCGTCGACGCCTTCTACGCCGTCGACGCCTTCCACCCCCGCGACTCCCACTCCTCAGACTCCCGCTGGCGTCACACCCACTGCTCCCACGACTCCGGTTCGGAGCACGCCCGCTCCCTCCCACGGGCTGGCGAAGACGGGCAGCGATGCCGCGGTTCTTGCTGGCGCGGCTGGCGTCCTGGCGCTCCTGGGCGCAGGTGCTATCGCGGTGAGAAGAGCGCGTGCCTGACATGTCGGAGCGGTCATGCCGATCGCCGCGACACGAGCCGGTGTGGTAATCCGATACAGATGAGCCACACGTAGTGCTTGAAGGACGAGGCCGGGGCTCCCTGTGGGGGTACCCCGGCCTCGCCGTTGGTTGGTGTCGTGCTCGGCCGCTGTTCCTGAGGGTTGTGCTTGGCCACCGTTCGTTGGTGCGAGAGCTTCTCAGAGCTGAGAATTTTCACTCCTGGCTGCGTACCAGCGGCACTGAATTGGGGGTGTGGGCGATGAGCACCACGGCGTTTCGGCCCAGGTGGATGCCGTCGAGGAAGATGACGTCATGAACCTCATCGACGATTGGGCTGAACGGCCGTAACTGCCACAAAGACTCACAACGCCTATGTTCATATCACCATGATGAAACAACCACCTTCAATGTTGATTTTCCCGCACCAGCAAGCCGAAAAGTCA
>ERZ772974.1840-NODE-1840-length-13425-cov-6.319372_pt1 | contig 13425 bp, 7 predicted proteins | sample MGYA00580671_ERZ772974 | MGnify/ENA primary metagenome ERZ772974 (study PRJEB29015, sample SAMEA2738065) | human oral metagenome | biome: human oral; feature: human-associated habitat; material: saliva | place: China | collected 2218 ... | reverse complement strand
CGGATGACGAGGAGATCATCGAGCTGCGCTACCGTCAGCAGCGCAACTTCCTGACAACCCTCATTTTCTCCCAGGGCGTGCCGATGATCGCTCACGGCGACGAGCTGGGCCGCACCCAGCGGGGCAACAACAACGTGTACTGCCAGGACAACGAGCTCTCGTGGATCAACTGGGATTTGAATGAGCACGACTACAAGCTCCTGCGTTTCACCCGCCATCTCATCCACCTGCGACGTGATCACCCGGTGATGCGCCGCCGGCGTTTCCTGGAGGGGCCCGCGCAGCGCGGCGGTGAGTCCGAGCTCGGCGAGATCGAATGGTTCACCCCGGCGGGCAGGCACATGACGGAAGAGGAATGGAACCAGCCGTGGGCGCGCTCGACGATGGTCTTCTACAACGGGGATGCGATTCGTGAACCCGATGCCGACGGACGCCGGATCCTCGACGACGATTTCCTGCTGTTGATCAACGCTGCGCCGGAGGCGGTTGACTTTACACTCCCCGACGCAAAGTATGGGTCCCTGTGGCACACGGTTGTTGACACGGCGGGCGACGATGACCACCGAGACTACCGCTCGGGAGACACCGTCCATGTCAGGCCACATACCGCCTTCATTCTGCGTAATCCGCGCGGCTTGTAAAACCCGGGGACCATCTCGATACGTTGCAGGAAACACGTACCCGCTACTTATCGAGATGGCCCCACGCGGCGCGTCTGTAACAAAAGACAAGATGACACCCGTACGATTTCAATCGTGAATGAGAACGCGGTGCCCGAGGACTTTGTTCGGGCCCTGCTGTCCCTGCGACAGGCCTCCCACCTGCCGCATATCCTCCTTGAGGAGGTGCCACCGCCTCGTCGGCTGGCTCCTTTTACAGCTGCGCTCGCGATGCGCACGATCGATGAGGACAGCGCTGGACAGCCTTTGTCGACTGGTCGCATGGTCGTGTTGCACGACCCTGTGGGCCAGCTCGGCTGGAATGGCACGTTCCGTATCGTGTGTCAGATGCGCACTCAGGTGGATTCCATCATGGCTGTCGATCCGATGCTGTCGGAGGGCGTGTGGGGGTGGATGCTCGATTGCCTTGACGGTGCGGGCGCTGGTTTCCACGACATCACGGGCACGGTCACTCGTGAGATGAGCGAGGCGTTCGGTGGACTGGAGCTGCGAGGCTCGTCCCTGTTTGTCGAGGTCCGAGCCTCGTGGACGCCCAATAGCGAGTATCTTGGGGAGCATCTATTCGGGTGGGCGGACGCCATGCGCAAGACGGCCGGCATCGTTCCTACCCGTCACCTCGAAGGAGTTTGAGTGCTGGTAAACAATGGCGGTGGCCTGCCGCAGGGCGATACGGATAACCCGGAGCTTATCGCTCAGCCACGTGGGGGGATCCCTGCCGTCATTGATACCCGAGAAGGCCTCGAGAAGGCCGCACGCGCGCTGGCACAGGGTTCGACGCCGATTGCGCTGGACGTGGAGCGCGCGCAGGGGTTCCGTTATGGTTCGGACCCGTATCTGGTTCAGATCCGCCGCGAGGACGTTGGCTCGTTCCTGATTGATACCCATGCGCTGCCGGATCTGTCGGTGTTGCAGCCCGGTGTTGAGGACGTGTGGCTGCTGCACGATTGTCTGCAGGATCTGCCGAATCTGCGTCAGGTGGGTCTACGTCCGTCTGCTCTGTTCGACACGGAGATCGCCGCTCGCCTCGTGGGTTTGGAGCGTTTCGGTCTGGCGGCGGTGGCTGAGCAGGTGTTGGGCTTGGGCCTCGTGAAGGATCATCAGGCATCAGATTGGTCGGTGCGCCCTTTGCCCAAGGAGTGGCTACGCTACGCGGCGCTCGACGTCGAGCTGCTCACGGAGCTGTATTACCGCCTGTCGAAGCGCTTGGATCAGATGGGGCGTTGGGAGTGGGCACAGCAGGAGTTCGCGCACGCACTCAGCGTCGAGCCGCCGACTGCGAAGCCCGATCGGTGGCGTTCCCTTCCCGGGGCCGGCAAGATCCGTTCGCGCCGAGGTCTGGGTGTCCTCAAGGCGCTGTGGGAGACCCGTGAGTCAATCGCGCGTCGTATCGACATGTCCCCGGGGCGTCTGGTGCGTAACGCGGCGCTCGTGCGTGCGGCGTCGAATCCGCCTCCCAACAAGCGTGCCCTCATGTCCATCAACGAGTTCCGCTCCCCCATCGCCCGACAGTACGAGGATGAGTGGATGCGCGCGCTCGCGTCCGTGGCTGCCTTGACCGAGGACGAGCTGCCGCCCAAGCGCAAGCCAGTACAGCCCGGCTCGATCCCGGAACCGCGCCAGTGGGTTCGCATCGACGAGGCCTCGGCTGCACGCCTGGGAGTCGTTCGTAGTGTGGTCGCCTCGGTGGCGGCCAGCGTGGGGCTGGCACCCGAGGTGGTGCTGGCTCCGCAGGTGCAGCGCTACCTCGCGTGGGCGCCCCTGGATCCTTCGCGTCCATCCGGTGACGAGGTCGAGGAGCGTATGGTGACGCGCGGAGCCAGGGACTGGCAGATCGATCTCACACTCGACCCCGTGTGTGACGCACTCGGCGTCTGAAGGGTCCACTCGACGCATGGGTATGCGCGCGACGCGTGTGCGTCGAAGCCTCGCCATTCGCTGGTCTATTCGGCTCGGCGCGCCCGAGTAACGTGCGTCAGCGCGCTGCGACCGTGTTCACGAGGCCGCGAGCCGTCGCCTCAATACCGTCTGCGTCATAGCCAAAGTCAGCGATCATCCGAGAACGTTCGCCGTGCTCGGGGAATCCCTGGGGGACACCGAGGCAACGCACGGGTATTCCAGATTCCGCGAGAGCATCACGCAGCGCCCAGCCGAAGCCGCCGTGCACGATGCCGTCCTCGACCGTGATCACAGCGTCGTAGTCGGCGGCCATGTCCGCCAGACCGGACGAAATGGGGATGAGCCAGCGGGGGTCCACGACGGTAACGCTGATGCCGTCTGCGGCCAGTCGTCCCCCCGCCGCAATGGCGTCGGGCGCGCATGCTCCGGTTCCCACGATCAGTACTTTGGCGGGTGAGGACGGGCAGGCCTCGTCGAGGAGAACATCCACTCCCCCAACGCTGCGCAGCGCAGGCATCGGCTCAGGCAGAGCACCCTTGCGGTAGCGCAGGACGGTGGGCGCGTCATCAACGTCGAGCGCTTCGCGCAGCTGGCCGCGCAGCGTGTCCTCGTCGCGGGGTGCGGCCAGACGTAGCCCCGGGATCAGCGAGCACATCGCGATATCCCAGACGCCGTTGTGGGACGCACCGTCCGCTCCCGTAATTCCCGCTCGATCAAGGACAAGCGTGACGCCCGCCTTGTGCAAAGCAACGTCCATGAGAAGCTGGTCGAAAGCGCGGTTCAGGAACGTCGCGTACAGGGCGACAACCGGGTGCGCGCCCTCGTAGGCCATACCTGCAGCGGAGGCGACCGCCTCAGCCTCCGCGATGCCCACGTCGATCACGCGACCCGGATAGGCCTCGTGCATGGGACCCAGACCAACCGGCCGCATCATCGCGGCGGTAATCCCCACGATATCCGTGCGCGTCGCGGCCTGGGCACAGATCTCGTCCGCGAAGACGCCGGTCCAGCCAAAGCGTTCAGGGGCAACGGGCAGGCCCGTCTCCGGGTGAATCGGGCCAACGGCGTGGAAACGGTCCGCAATGTCCTTCTCGGCGGGCTTATAACCGCGGCCCTTCTCCGTGATGACGTGAACGATAACGGGTTCTTCGAGCATACGAGCACGACGCAAGGCCGTCTCCACGGCGGCGATATCGTGCCCGTTCACAGGACCGATGTATTTGAGGCCCAAGTCCTCGAACATGACCTGCGGCAAGAGGGCATCCTTGAGTCCAGTCTTCAGGCCGTGCAGTGCATCGTAGGCGGCGCGCCCCGGCGTCCCGTGGCTGAGAAGATGTTGCTTACCCCATGCAAGCGCCTTCTCGTAGCCGGCGGAGGTGCGCAGCGCATCCAAGTGGTCAGCGAGGCCACCGATAGTCGGAGCGTAGGAACGGCCATTGTCGTTGACGACAATGACAATGCGTCGGTGCTTCGAGGTCGCGATGTTGTTGAGGGCCTCCCACGCCAAGCCACCCGTGAGCGCGCCATCACCGATGACGCCGACCGTCCACGTGCGTTCCCCATGTCGGTGTTTCTCGCGTGAAATGCCATCCACCCACGCCAATGAGGCCGAGGCATGGGAGGACTCCAACACGTCGTGCTCGGATTCGGAGCGCGACGGGTAGCCCGACAATCCGCCCGGGCAGCGCAGCGCGGAAAAATCCTGACGCCCCGTGAGCAGCTTATGCACGTAGGCCTGATGCCCCGTGTCGAAGACGATCGTGTCCTGGGGGGAGCGGAACACGCGATGCAGGCCAATCGTCAGCTCGACGACACCAAGGTTCGGGCCGAGGTGGCCACCCGTGCGCGACACGTTGTCGATCAGAAAGGCGCGGATTTGCGCCGCCAACTGATCCAGCTGTTCCCGCTCGAGGCGACGCAGCTCCCGAGGGGTGGTACAGCGCGACAGCAAGTCACGCGTGCTTAGTGCTCCAGACATGGCTTCTAGTGTAGATGCCCAGCGTCTCACCTACAGATCAAATTATTCGCGCATAGGGTCCCGATGCACGCAGGCCCCTAGCGGGCGCATTAAGATAGGAGTATTGGCTCGCCATACCGCTCAAGGAGGCACTATGTCCGTTACCGTCGCACCCCACGGCGTCTGGAAGTCCCCGATCACAGGCAACTCGTTCACTGCTCGATCCGTCACTCTATCCCAAGTTCGCGTGGACGGGCCAGATACCTACTGGGTGGAGGGCCATCCGCTTGAGGGCGGTCGTGGCACGCTCCTGCGCCGTCGGAGCACCGGTGAGACGGGAGAAGTCTTGCCGTTGATCGACGGTGTGCGTCTGCCAGACATTGGCACCCGCGTCCATGAGTATGGCGGCAAGGCGTACGCGGTGCACCACGGCGTCATCGTTTTCTCGGATCGCACCGACGGACGCGTGTACGCCTTTGATACGGCGGAGCCGCGCCGCGGCATACGACCGCTGACGACCCTGTCTCAAGTTCGTTACGGCGACTTCTGGATTGCCGACGTGCGCGGCCTCGTCTACGCGGTCGCCGAGGACCACTCGGGCGAAGGCGAACCCGTCAACTCCATCGTGGCAATTCCGCTGGACGGTTCGGCGGCGCGCAATAACGACGCCATCATTCCCGTCTTCGGCGGGACGGACTTCGCGCAGGCTCCAACGGTGTCCCCGGATGGCACGAAGCTGGCATGGATCTCGTGGAACCACCCGAACATGCCGTGGACCTACTCGCAGCTGCACGTGGCGTCCCTGACTTTTGAGGGCACCATCGACCAAGAGGTTGTCCTCGTCGATCAGCCGGGCGTGTGCGTCTACGAGCCGCGCTGGACGTTCGACGGCGAACTCATTCACGTGGATGACGCCTCCGGCTGGGCGAACCTGTACCGCACCCAGGGCTTCACGTGGAAGGACGGCGAAGACCCGAACGCGTGGACGTCGCGTCTGCGTACCCGCGCCCTACACCCGGGCAAGCGCGCGTTCTCACACCCACACTGGCATCTCGGCCTGCACTCCTACGACAACTTCGACAACGACTACCTGGTGTGCTCGTGGGCCGAGGACCAGGTGTGGCACATCGGTACCGTGCGCATCGACAACGGTATGACCGAGGAATGGGCGACCGGCTGGTGGCCCATCGGTAACGTCGCCGCCGCTGACGGCCGTGTCGTCTTCCTGGCTGACTCCGCCACGCACACGCCAGCGATTATTGAGGTGTCGCGCGGCAAGACGAAGGTGCTGCGTCCTTCTTCTGAGGCCGAGGTTCCCACCGCCTTGGTCTCCACTGCTGAGATGATCACGTGGAAGACTTCGGACGGCGAGGAGGCACACGGCTTCTACTACGCGCCCGTCAACCCCGACTTTGAGGCTCCCGAGGGCGAGCTGCCCCCGCTCATTGTCAACGTGCACGGCGGCCCGACCAGCTCGGTGCGCCCCGGCCTGCAGATACCTTTCCAGTACTGGACCAGCCGTGGTTTCGCTGTCCTGGACGTGAACTTCCGTGGGTCGACGTCCTTTGGTCGCCCCTACCGTGAGCGTCTCAACGGACATTGGGGCGTCATGGATGTTCAGGATTGCATTGACGGCGCTCAGTACCTCATCGACCTGGGCCGCGTCGATCCCCGACGTATTGCTATCCGTGGACGTTCGTCCGGCGGCTTCACCGTGCTCAACGCGCTCGCCTCCTCCAATGTGTTCACCGCTGGCGCTTCCTTCTCAGGTATCGCGGACCTGGCGAAGTTGGCGGAGACCAGCCACAAGTTCGAGTCGCACTACGACGGTATTCTGCTTGGCACGTTCGACACGTCGGATCCGGTGTGGGTAGAGCGCTCGCCGATCAACCACGTTGCGGAGATCACGGCTCCCCTGCTGCTCCTGCAGGGCACCGCAGATCCGGTGGTGCCTGCTTCGCAAGCACAGGAAATGTACGAGGCTCTGTGCGCTAACGGCAGCGCTGTCGCCCTCAAGCTCTACGAAGGTGAGGGACACCGCTTCCGTTCGGCCATCAACATTAAGGATGCGTTGCTGTCGGAGCTGGCCTTCTACAGGACCGTCTGGGGTATCGACACCGATAACCCCGTTCACGTGGAGATCGCGAACCTGTGACACTCTCATCGAAGTCCCCGCAGTCTGACCACTCGGCTGCGGGGAAACGCGTTCGCGTCGGCCACACAGTCGCCGCCCATCGGTCCCTGCTCGGTGTGGCCGCCGCGCTCGTTGGCGCGGTTGTCGGCGCGGCAGCGGTCCTGTTTAACCTCGCGATTCGCGGGTGGACGTGGGTGTCGACCGGCTTCGACGAGTACACGACCCACATTGGGCAGTCGCACGGCGTCTGGGGCTGGGCCCCGTGGCTGTTCCTGTTGCTGTCCCCCGCCATAGCGGGCTTCATCTACGGGCCGCTTATCCAGCGCTACGCACCGTCCGCGAAGGGCCACGGTATCCCCGAGGTCATGCTCGCGGTGCGCCGCAAGGGTGGGTGCATCCCCGGGCGAGTCGCGGTCGTGAAGATCCTGGCCTCGGCCCTGACAATCGGCTCCGGTGGTTCAGCAGGCCGCGAGGGTCCCATCGTCCAGGTGGGGGCATCGCTCGGTTCAACCATTGCCTCGTGGATGCGTATGCCTGTCTCCCGCGTCGTCCTTCTTGCCTCCTGCGGGTCGGCGGCGGGTATCGCGGCGACCTTTCACGCGCCCTTGGCGGGCGCGGTCTTCGCCCTCGAGGTCATCCTCGTCGAGTTCACGGCCGAGACCTTTGGTTTCGTCGTTCTCTCAGCTGTCACTTCCTCCATCGTGGCGCGCCTCCTGCAGGGTGACGAGATGGTCGTGCGCGTCGCCGACAACCTAGCCTTCGCGTCCATGTCGGACATGTGGTGGGTGGCCCTCCTCGGTCTCGTTGCGGGACTCTGCGGCCTCGGTTTCTCGAAGATTCTCTATGCCTCCGAGGACGCCATTGACTGGGTATGGGCGCACACGCGCCTGCCCGAGTGGGCGCGCCCGGGCGTCCTTGGCTTGCTCCTGGGCGCTGGCCTCGTGGCTTTCCCGTACATGTACGGCTCTGGCTATCCGCTGGAGGAGGAGGCGATCGCGGGCAACTACTCGATCGGGTTCCTGTTGGCGCTCATGGTGGGGCGTGCGCTGTACACGTCCTTCACTATCGGCATGGGCGGATCGGGCGGTGTGTTCGCCCCGACGCTGTTTATCGGCGCGATGGCGGGCGCTGCTTTCGGGGATGCGCTGTCGCCTGTGACAAATTCGCCAGTCGGCGTCTTCGCTGTGGTGGGTATGGGCGCGGCCTTCGCGGGTGCGGCCCGTGCGCCGATGACGGCGGTGCTCATCATCGTGGAGATGACGGGGCAGTTCTCGTTGATTCTCCCCATGATGTTGGCGGTTGTCATTGCCACGGGTACCTCGCGTTTCCTCACCCGCGCAACGATCTACACGGAGAAGCTGCGCCGCCGCGGCGACGTTCTTGACGACCCGGTTGAGGGCACGCTGCTGGGTACGCGCGAGGCCTCGCAGTGGATGATCGCAGCCCCGGAGGTCCTGGCCTGCACCCGTTCTGTTGCCTCCGCGCTGTCAGCGCTGCGCCGCACGAAGGAGACCGTTCTCCCGGTCGTCGATAATGAGGGGCGCTTCGCGGGCCTCGTGTCCTCGCTGCGCCTGGCCGAACTCACGCAGGAGGGCGGTTCGCTCGACGCTCCCGTCTCGGATCTGCCCCTCATCGACGAGGCCGTGGCGGCCTCTGCTCCTCCGTCTGAGGTTCTCGGGGCGCTGAGGTCCACCGGCTTACAGGCCTTGCCCGTTCTGGACGAGGAGCGCCGCGTGGTCGGTTGGGTGTCCGAGCGCGACCTGGTGGATCGCATGTACCGCGACCAGCGCCGCGCTATTGCTGCCCGCACGCAGACCTCGTGGGGGTCGCGCATGCAGGACCGCAGGAGAAACCGCTAGCGGCATTCTATTCATCTTGCCTGGCTCCATAGCTCATACAGAAAGTCATCGAACCTGAACGGCGACAAATCAATCGTTACACCACATTGATATGTTCCGACACTACCATTGTGCGCACGATTCCGCGCTAACGAAGCGCTAACCGCCAACAGCGAAATAGCTATTTTTCTCGACTTACCACTTTCTGCATCAGCCGCACAGAAGGCGTTGAGTAGAGGGATCGCCTTAGAGCAGTTCGCGACCTATCAATCACATACAACAAGCGCAAGCCGAAATAAATTTTTGAAACCAGACGTTCTTCGATCTTTATACGAAATCTCTCGGCTTGCTTAGCGTTCAATTTTCGCATGGATCCGATTGGATTGGCAATCCAATTTTGCATTCCAGATTTCGTAAATAATGCCGATTCAAGGCTTTCAACCGAAGTGAAGTCATCAAATTCAAACAGGTACAAATACCAGGTAGCTTCATTCCGCCAAGAGAATACACGCGTAAACCACTCCAGCTCCTCACCACGAAGCTTGCAAACGATGTTTGACAACTCGCAAAGATCATCGAACTCGACGAATGAATAGCCATCAACCGCATCCGCCACACTACAGCCCCACTCGCACCCGGTTCCAGAATCGGCCGTTACGCATGCCAACGTCTCTCTAACAAACTCCGAATAATTACTAACAACATAGTCAAAATTCTTACACAGATCTAAGATATTTCGATCAAACCAAAGAAGCAATTCTTTGTACAACAAAACTACTTTCTCGCGGTGCGGTCGCAAACTCAAATCAACCATCTTCTTCACTTCTTTATTTTGAGTATGAAAATAGAGGTATAGCAAAATCGACACTATCGGCATAATAGCCAATATACCCGGCCCCCAAGAAAGCATATTCTCAAATTTACGACTCACCCAAAGATCTACTTCAACGAAATGCCATAATCCATCAATACGCCCAGCGAACCCTGAATTATTTGACCACACCGTAATACACGATACCATAATCGATAATAATAAAGGAACAGAAAGAAGCATCCGAACAACTCTGGCGAATCCATTTTTCACGGACCAGCACCTTAAGCCCGACCAGAGATCTCGATTAAATCTAAGGCCCCTATAAGACCAACCTTGCCCAAGAAGACGCTCAGCTCTACCAAGACCAAAGTCAAGTCGAATCGCTATCATCGCCCCGCGCGCATTATGTCGACGAATTGATCTACGCGCAATTTTATCGAAGAGTATGCTAACTCTCACACTGAGCTTCAAGAAAAGAAATTCCCATGCGGCGAGTATCACGATCAATTCAGCGCATGCCAGTAACGTTAAGGCAAAAATATCATTACCGCAGTATTTCACATTAAAGTCACGCACAAAGACCGCTGACGATCCGCAAAAAAAGAGAGGTATAGAGAACACTACGGGCATGATGATCTTACGTAGGATGAACTGTAGTCGCATATGTGCTATCACCACTCACAATGTTTCCATCACCATTGATGGGTTCACTATATCAAGATCGTGTCAAGACAGATACGCACTCCACGTGGTGGGTGTGTGGGAAGAGGTCCCAGGCCTGCAGTGATTCGAGCTGGTACCCGGCCTCAGTGAGGGTCCGCAGGTCGCGCGCACCCGCCGCCGGATCACACGAGACGAGCACGACGCGCGGGGTGCCCGTGGCCGCGATGGCCTGGCAGACCTCGGCACCAGCACCGGCGCGCGGCGGATCAGCCACGACTACATCGGGCACGGCTCCCAGCTGACCCGACAGGTCGACGACGCCCTCACGATCCACGTTCCCGGCGAAGGCATCCACCCAGTCGAACGCGGCGAGGTTCTCTCCGGCGTCACGCACGGAGCCCTCCTCGCCCTCGAGCGTCGCAACGCGGCCGGTCTCGCCGACGGTGCGCGCGAGCGGCACGGAAAACAGGCCCGCGCCCGAGTACAGCTCCATGACCGCGCGGCCGACCCCGGCCTCGTCGACGCCGAACGCCGCAGCCAGCACGGCGTTCGCGAGCACCTCGGCACCGCGCACGTGCGTCTGCCAGAAGCCGGAGGGACGCACGTAGTAGGACTCCTCCACGCCACCGACGGGCACGTTCCAACGCAACACACCGGCGTCAATACGCACGCCGTCGGCTGCGTAAGTGTCCTCGCCGATCAGGACAACGGGATCGCCGCCGGAAGGGGCCACCGCGCGCACGCGGTCCCCCGGTTTCCACAGGCGTCGCCACGGCGTCCCTTCATCGAACAGGCCGAGTTCACGAATCGCCGACACGGCCAGCGGCATGTCCTCGAGTGCGATTACGCGACGACCGCGGAACTCATGCATGCCGGCGCGGCCCGCTTCGTCGATGACGACGTCGATGCGCGAACGGCGACCGGTCAGCGGATCGCTCGGGTCCTCGTCCCCGGGTGCGGGCACAACGTGCACTCCCCCGAGGGCATCCACGGCCTCGGCCAGGGCCTCGCCACCCACGCGGCGTACCTGCCCGGCGATCACGCGGGACTTCCAGTCGCGCTGAGCGGCCGGAGTCAGGTGCGCGAGTTCACCACCGCCAACACCCCCCGGACCTGCCTGAGGCCAGACGGACTCCACGCGATCATCGGAGGCGGAGAGGACTTCGACGGCGTCCGCCCACGCGAGCTTCTTCTGGACGGCGGTTACGCGCGCACGAACGATCTCGCCGGGTGCCGCGTGGCGCACGAAGACGACGCGCCCGCTCTCGTCGCGGGCGACGCACGCGCCGCCGTGGGCGGGCTCGCCAACGGTCAGCTGGAGGATCTCGCCGATCCCCTCGCGGGGCTGCGTGTGTGCGGGGCGACGACGCTGAGAAGAGCGGCGACGTGACGGACGGGGACTCATGAGGTCTCCTCAGCGGTGTTATGCGCATTAGCGGGCTGCTCATCAGCATGAACATTCGACTCAGACGAGGTCGGGGCTCCCACGCGCAAGAACGGATCGTTGACGCGCTGGCGCCCCTCCACGACGTCGTCCTCGCCGAGCTGCCAGGGCACGATCGTAATAACCACGCCGGGAACGTCCAGGAGAGCGGCTCGTAGACGCAGACCGGACTGGTTGTGAACCAGGTTCTCCCACCAGTGGGTGACGAGGAACTGGGGCATGTAGACGACAAGCATCTCGGTGGGCATCGCGCGACGGCGACCGCGCACGTACTGCAGGATCACCGAAGCGATGTCGCGGTAGGGCGCGGACAGGAGAGTCAGCGGCACAGGCACGCCCGACGCACGCCACTGGCGCAGCATCCTGTTTTCTTCCTCGTCATCGGCGACGACCGAGACGAGTTCAATGGACGTCGGTGAGGAAGCCCTGGCGGCTGCGATAGCGCGCATCGCGGGGCGAGACAGGGAGGAGACGAGGACGAGAGCACGCACGCGGGTCGGAAGAGCACGGCGCGCGTGCCAGTCATCAACCCGCAGCTGCTCACGGACAGTCTCATAGTGGCGATGAATCGAGATCTGACCACAGAACGCAACGGCGATCATCAGTAGGGTGATCCAAGCACCGTGCGTGAACTTGGTAGCCAGAACGATCAGGAGGACCGCGCCCGTCATCATGAAACCGACAATGTTGACGGCGCGCGAGCGCAACACACTCATGCGCTCCTGACCCGACTGGCGCGTACGCAGTTGCCTATTCCAGTGCTTAATCATGCCCAGCTGCGAAAGCGTGAAGGAGATGAAGACACCGACGACATAGAGCTGGATGAGGCGTGTGGTCTGTGCCTGGAAGCCGACGATCAGCGCGATCGCCGCGACGGTGAGCACGACGATGCCATTGGAGTAGGACAGGCGGTCGCCGCGACGCACCATCTGGTGAGGCAGGAAGGAGTCGCGTGACAGGACCGAGGCCAGGGTCGGGAAGCCATTAAACGCAGTGTTTCCAGCGAGCACCAGAATGAAGCCGGTGACGACGGTGATCAGAATGAACAGCACGGATCCGTGCCCGAACACCGCGGAAGCGATCTGCGAGATCGCGGGGTCAACGGGGGTCTTCTCAGGGACAGGGGCACCGTCGAGGGTCAGCTGCGCGGCCGGGTCTTCGACGATCTTGACGCCCGTGGCGCGAGCAAGCACGAGGATCGAGATCATCATGGAGGCTGCGATCATGCCCAGCATCGCCAAGGTTGTCGCGGCGTTGCGCGATTTCGGGCGGCGGAACATGGGCACGCCGTTCGAGATAGCTTCGACGCCGGTCAGGGCCGCGCAGCCCGAGGAGAAGGCACGCATGAGCAAGAAGGCACCCGCCAGTCCGGCCAAGCCATCGGCATGTCCGGGGGCCGCCACGAGATCGTAGGCAGCCGTGGGGGCAGTACCTAGACGGCCCGTCGCCATCTTCGCGAAGCCGACGACAACCATGAGACCGATAGAAAACATGTACACGTACGTGGGCACAGCAAAGGCGCTGCCCGCTTCACGGGTACCGCGCAGGTTGAGCGTCGCCAAAATGATGACGAGAGCAACCGCGATGGGGACCTCATGACCGAGCAACGATGGCACGGCTGTGGTGATGTAACTGGCACCCGAGGAAATCGAGACGGCGACCGTCAGGATGTAGTCGACCAGCAGAGCCGAGGCCACAAGGAGTCCCCAGGAACGCCCGAGGTTCGTGGTCACAACCTCATAATCGCCGCCACCCGACGGATACGCGTGGACAGTCTGCCGGTAGGAAGCAACAACGACTGCCAGGACGAGAGCAACCACAACGCCCACCCACACGGATTGGACGGCTGCCATGCTTCCAGCGAGCGCCAGCGTTAAAAGAACTTCATCGGGTGCATAAGCAACCGACGACAGCGCGTCCGAAGCAAAAATCGGGAGGGCAATGCGTTTGGGGAGAAGCTGGTGGCCCATCGCGTCCGATCGCATCGGGCGCCCGATGA
>ERZ772974.1835-NODE-1835-length-13438-cov-14.019727_pt1 | contig 13438 bp, 9 predicted proteins | sample MGYA00580671_ERZ772974 | MGnify/ENA primary metagenome ERZ772974 (study PRJEB29015, sample SAMEA2738065) | human oral metagenome | biome: human oral; feature: human-associated habitat; material: saliva | place: China | collected 2218 ... | reverse complement strand
CGGATATAGAAAAAGTCTATCCAACAGAAAATCCAGAAGACTTATTTGAAAAATTCCCAATTGGATTTAGGATAGAGCAACGAAAGATATTTAAGAAAGATGGGAAAAATTATAGCGTAGAGATAGTAATGAGAGGGAATCCTAAAACAAAAAAAATAGAAGGGATAGCGAGGGAGAGTTTTAGAGAATATAAACCCTTTAAGGAGACAATAGTAAAAGAAAGTAAAGTAGAATATGTAAAAGGCGAAGGCTTAGTCTTAGAAAATTTAGGGTTAGAAGATAGATTATTGTTTAAAAAATACTTCTTATTCCAAAAGTTAAAACTAAATAAAGATGTATTGAAGAAATTAGAAGTAAAAGAAAAAAGTTTTAGTTTTGAAACAGGTAAATATAATATAAAATATTTATTTACAAACGAGGAGATAGATAGTTATTTAGGAATAAACAAACAAAAGGTAAGCTTCGATATTATAGGGCAATATAGTGAAAAAAATAAACGATATTTCCATTCATTAATTATAAAAGAAGAGGATACAAAGGAAGATAGTTTCTCAGAGAAAGTAGTGGAAGATAAGATAGGTGAGGAAAATGAAGAATAAAGAGTTATAGAGAAGTTGTTTTCTCTATAACTCTTGTCTTCTTTAATAAAAATTAACTAATTTAACGTTCAGAGATAAAGAGTATTAGAGTAAAATTCTTGTTTGATTTATCGTAATTTCATTATACAGGAGCTATTTTTTATAATTTTTTCGTATATTAATTATAATACAATGCCAGAAGACCTATTTTTATAATTGAAAATCTATTGAAGCTCTAGGAGCTAGGATGGAAGAAATGGGAACTATGGCATCGCATATCACAGAAATAGTAGAGCAGTCTTTTGGAGATAAATCATAATATAAATAAAAAAAGTAAAGAATATTCCCTTTACTTTTTTTTATTTATAAAATTTATTTCTGAATATTGCATTGATTTTTCTGATTTTTTACGTTAAAATATAGAAATGTAATAAAAAACAGGAGGAATTATAATATGAGATTTCCAAAGAAGACAGTAGCTAGCATAATGAGTTTATCTTTGCTACTAGGGAATGCAAATTTATTAACTAACAATATTAACCTAAAAATAGTTCATGCAAAAACTGACTTAAATAAGCCGGTATTATCTAATGTTTCAAAGTCAGAAGAGCATAAATTTAAAAATGATGAAAAGGTGAAAATCATTGTCAAATTAAAAGGTGATATTAACCCTGATAAGCTGAAAACAAAAGAGGGAGTAAAAGAAGTAGGGGAATCTACAAAAGAACCTAGAAAAAAGGCGTTAAAAGAAATTAAAAATAAAGGTATTGATTATAAAAAGCTATTTGAGTATGATACCTTGATGAATGGCTTTGCATTAGAGACTACATTTTCAAATGCAAAAAAGATTCAAGAATTAGATTTTGTAGATACCGTTGAGATAAGTGTTAGCTATAACAAACCAGCAGATGAAGTAAATAAAGAGGAAAAGAAAGATGTTGAGGGTAATAATTTTTCAAAAGCTCTAGATAGTTATAATCTTATTAATATACAACCTCTTTGGGATAAAGGGTATCGAGGACAAGGAAGGGTAATTGCAGTGCTTGATTCGGGTCTTGATCCAAATCATCCAGTATTGAGACTTTCAGACAACTCTAGGTCTAAGTATAAAACTAAAGATGAAATAGAAAAAATAAAAAAAGAAGCAGGAATAGATTATGGGAAATGGTATAGTGAGAAATTACCATTTGCTTTTAACTATAATGATTGGAATAACGACATTAAACAAAGTGCTTATAAATCACATGGTATGCATGTTGCAGGAACGGCAGTAGGAAATCCAAAAGATAAATTTACAAATGGTGATTATGTAACAGGCGTTGCCCCAGAAGCACAGTTGATATTTATGCGTGTATTCTCAGAAACTAAAAACGCTGGAACAGAATCGTATATTTATACTAAAGCTATAGAGGATGCTATAAAGCTAGATGCAGACACAATAAACTTAAGTCTAGGGTCTCCAGCTGGTTCAGTAGTTGAAGTAGGTGATGGATTAGTTAAAGCTTTGGAAGTAGCGCAAAAAGCTGGTGTTAACGTTGTTGCGGCAGCAGGAAACAATGCATTTTTTGCTAGTGGGCAAACAAATCCTAGTGCATCTAATCCAGATTATGGAACTGTAGGAAGACCATCAGTTTCTGAAGATGCAATTTCAGTAGCTAATATTAGCAATAGTGTTTTAAATAGAGAGGTTGCAACTATTGAGCAACTAAAAGATAATAAGGATTTTAATAATGGTAAGATGCCAATTTTTAGTTATACAAAACAATTTGAGAAAAAAGCTTATGATTATGTATATGTAGGAGTAGGTAAAGCTGAAAATTATGCTAATAAAGATTTAATAGGTAAAATTGCTCTAATTCAACGCGGTGAGAATAGTTTTGAAGATAAGGTAAAAATAGCGAAACAACAAGGCGCAGTGGGGGCAGTAATTTACTTTAATGAAGGAGATACTATTTATAATTTGACGTTAAACGGTCAAGATAAAGACTTTCCTGTAGTTACAACTTATTATAAATTTGGTAATGAACTTTCTGGACATGAAGGTGAATACAAAATCAGTTTTAATGGTTTATGGGAAAAACAAGAAAATCCTAGAAAAGGTGAATTTGATGAATCTACAAGTTGGGGTATGAGTGTTGATGGATATTTAAAACCAGATATTACAGCTCCAGGAGGAGATATCTTATCTTCTTATAACGATGGTAGATATGGATTAGATAGTGGAACAAGTATGGCCTCACCACATGTCGCAGGTGCAGTGACTTTAGTTAAACAAGTTTTAAAAGAAAGATTTTCTAATTTAAGTGCTGATGAGATTCAAAGATTAGCTAAGAATTTGATAATGAGTACAGCGAATCCTATGGTCTATTCAGATTCATATACTACAGCTTACAAATCACCTCGTCTACAAGGTGCAGGTTTACTTGATGCTAACAAAGCTGCTTATGGAGATCTTTATGTTACAGGTGAAAACAATTATGGTAGTGTATCATTGGGAAATGTTGCTGATAAGTTTAGTTTTAAATTAGTATTACATAACTTGTCTGAAAAAGAGCAGACTTTACAGTATGCAGCTCATTTGACAACAGATAACTATTATGGGGAAGATGCAGGAGAAGACTGGAATGGAAAACTTACAATGACCCCTAAAAAGTTAACCACAACTGATTGGGCAACGGTGGCAGTTCCTGCAAAAGGTAAAAAAGAAGTAGAAATTACAGTAGATACAACAAGTTTTAAAGAAGAATTAGAAAAAGTATTTACTAATGGATATTATTTAGAAGGGTTTGTAACTTTTTATGATGAAGAGAGTGCTTTAAAGGCCAATATACCTTTTGTAGGATTTAAAGGGCAGTTCCAAAATCTTCCTGTATTAGAAAAACCAATTTATTCTATGAAAAATGGAGAAAAACCAACTTATGAATATGGTTATTCTTCAAGCCCTAACAATTGGGATTCTCTAACAGAAATGAATTTTACAGGAGTGTTAACTACATATAAAGAGGATAAAAAAGATAAGAGAACATTAGCTGGAGCATATATTAATCCTAATACTGGTGAGAGATTTTTCACTGATAAGATATATTTCTCTCCAAATGGGGATGAAAACTATGATGAAATAGGTATGAGAGGAGTATTCTTACGTAATTTTGAGAATCTGAAACTATCGGTTTATGCAAAAGATGATGTAGCGCGTAAAAATCCTCTTTATGAAAATGGTAATGGTTCAGGTAATAAGAATTTCTTCAACAATACAAGTAGAAAATATACTTCATTAACTATGACAAACTGGAAAGGCGTAGATAATAACGGTAATCCATTGCCAGATGGTGAGTATCAATATGTAGTTTCTTATAGTGCTGCTGTAAGTGGTGCGGATATGCAAGAAACAATATTTAATGTAGTGATAGATAGAAAAGCACCAAAAATTACAGGAGCTAATGGTGGATATTATGATGAAGCAACACGTAAATTTACACCATATCCAATAATTGAAGATGGAAGTGGAGTATTCTATAAAAAATTAAGTTATGGTAAAAATACTATTTCACCAAATAAAGATGGGAGTTATACAATACCAGAAGGTGTGGAATTAAAAGACCTTACATTTGAAGTGAAAGACTTTGCTGATAATAAAGATAGCATTAATTTATCGAATGTTGAAGGAAATGGGAAAGGAAGTTTAGAAGTTGAAGTTAAAAAAGGTGATGGGACAGGTAACAACTCACGCAGATTACGTTACAAAATTACTAATGAAAAAGGAGAAGTAGTTGGCGAGGACTTTACTAGAAATAAACGTACATACCAAGCACTACCATTTGGAAAATATAGTGTGGAAGTAGTAATGGTTGATGGGGAGTATAAACTTTTATCACCATCAAAAATTGATTTTGAAATAACTAAAGATAAACCAACAAAAGAGGTTGAATTTAGGGTGGATGAGATTAGTAGAAATGCTACGGAGGTTAGTTTTGATAAAAAAACACCTTCAGGAACAAAAGTTTATGCAATAGCTGAAGATGGAACAAAAGTAGAGCTTCGAGCGAGTTTATATGGGAAAAATGCTTTCCAGAAAAAGTTAGAAAATGGAAAATATGTCATCCAAATAGTAACACCAGAAGGATATACTCCATCAGAGAACAACTTTGAATTAGTAGTAAAAGATGGTCATAATAAGAAACAATTAGTCCTTAATGTTGCAGAAAAAGTAGCGCATTTAGAAACTACAGAAGAGTCTAAAACAAACGGTGCAGTAGACTTTAATGAAAATAAATTATATGGCAATTATAAATTTATTGTTGCAGAACCAAGTGATATTGAAAAAAACAATATTCAAAAAGAGCTAAAAGAAGGTAAAATTGATTTAAGTAAATATAATATTGAATATTTTGGTATCTATATAGCTGATGGTGTAGGGAAAGAAGTAAAAATTATAGGAGACAGAACTGTAACTTTAACTCTAGATAAAGCACCAGAAAGATTCTTCCATGAAAAAGATGGGAAATTAACAGCTGTAAGTAACGTTAATTATGTAGACGGTAAGCTAACGTTCACTACTGATAGTTTTAGTAACTTTGTAGCATTAACACCAAAAAATGCTCCTACAGAGAAAAAAGTAGAAGTGAATAAAGTTGAACTTCAAAAAGTAATAGAGGCGGATAAGGCATTAGATGAAACTAAAGAGTATAAAAATGCAACTATTCAAGCTAAAGAGACATATAATAAAGCATTAGAAGCAGCTAAGAAAGTTCTTGAAAAAGAAGATGCAACTCAAGAAGAAGTAAATAAAGTAGTGCTTAGCTTAAATGAAGCCAAAGTTGCATTAGTTAATTCAAAACAACAAGTAAAAATAGAAGCGGATAAGTCTAAGTTAATAGAGCAATTAAAACAAGTTGAAAAACTTCAAATAGAGGATAAATTCAAATATTCAGAAAAAGATAAAAAAGATAGCTTGTTAAATGCTGCAAAAGAAGCAACAACAGTTTTAGATAACAAAGAAGCGACTACAGAAGAAGTAGAGAAGGCGTTAGAAAAATTAAAACAAGCTGCAAATGCTCTTGATGGACAAAAAACAACTACCTCAAAAATAGACAGAGATAAAAAACCTCAAGCAAATAAGAAGCAACTAAATGAGCAACTAAGTAATCTTGCAGATGTAAAAGAGAAGGAAAGCTTTAAAAAATCAAGTGAAGAAGATAAGCAGATGTATTTAGCAGCAGTCGCAAAAGCCCAAGAATTATTAGCTTCTACAATAGCTACCCAAGAGGAAGTAGATAAAGCATTAGAGAACTTAAAAGAGGCAGAGAAAAAAGTATCTAAGAAATCAGTGAAAGAACTAATAGGCGGTTTTGTGGGTGGAAAACAAAGCTATAAAAAGGAAAATAAGTTTAATGTAGATGAGGATTTTGGAAAAATTAAAAGATCAAATTTACTACTAGCAAAAACTGGATTAAATAGTAATGTTACAATTTTCTCTGGTATAGGAGTTCTAGGCTTAACAATATTAACGGTATATTTAAAACGTCGTAAACAAAAATAAGAATAATAAAAAACCTTGGATATACCCAAGGTTTTTTATTATTAAAAATATACTTTTCTAAAAATTATTTTTTCTCTTCTGCGCCTAAATCTTTAGCTCTTTTTTCTGATGTTGATAATTTTCTCTCTTCTTCTAATGTGTCTTTCATTCCTAATTTGCGTTTTGCTTTGTCAAAATCAATTTTTGTATAATCGACTACCAGCTTCATAGTAAGTTGGTTATTTTTTTCTTCAAAGTTAACACTTACGCCATTAATATCAGAAGATTCTTCAGTGATTTTTGATTTTGCAATATTTCTAGACTTTTCATCTGGACTTTTTAGTGTATTAGTAATGACTAGTTTGTTCACAACATCATCTTTATAATAGATAGTAATTTCACCTTCTTCTCTATCCGTTTTGTGGATATAAGTTTTAGTTTTTTCTCCTGAACAAGCGGTAAGTAGTAAGATAGATGCAACAAATGTTATAGTTAGTTTTAATAATTTCTTCATGTAGGATACTCCTTGTTTACTTAATACTTTAATATTTTATGGATTATAATTTTACAAGAAATATAATAGTAAGTCAAGTCGTAGTAGCTTTAAAATAACAAACCTATTTGAAAGTGGGAGCTTGTTTAGCAGAAGATAGGGTGTTATGATAAAGATATAGTAGAAGTTAAAAAATACTGATAAGGTTGACTCTGAAATGGATAAAAAATGATTATATATCTTCGCGTGAATGGTACATTTGTAGAAATGCAATAATGGCATAAGAAAAGAAGGTGGTTGGAATAGATAAATTAGATTATTTAAATAAGAACATTAAATGCTAATTTAGTAATTCCTCAAAACAAAAAACAAAAAGAATTCAAGGAAGCGAGGGAGAATTTTATAGAGAATATGATTTGTTTAAAGAAACAATAGAAAAAGAAAGTAAAGTGGAATATATAAAGGATAAGGGTTTAGTTTTAGAAAAACCAGAGTTAGAAGGTAGTTTATTGTTTAAAAAATACTTCTTATTCCAAAAGTTAAAACTAAATAAAGATATATTGAAGAAATTAGAAGTAGAAGAAAAAAGTTTTAGTTTTGAAACAGGTAGTTATAATATAAAATATCTATTTACAAACGAGGAGATAGATAATTATTTAGGAATAAACAAACAAAAAGTGAGTTTTGATATTATAGGGCAATATAGTGAAAAAAATAGACGATATTTCCATTCAATAATTATAGGGGAAAATACTGAGATTGATTTTGCAGAAAAGGTAGTAGAAGAGAAGATTGATGAGGAAAATGAAGAATAACACACTCTATGCATCAGAGATAACTTACGAATTTGAAAAAACAAGTATAAAGTAATCTAGTGATGATAATATTATAAAAGAGACTTATAATCAAAGTGAAAAGCCCCGTATCTTCAAATTTCTTATAGTTAGCAATCAAAGATACAATTTATCTATAAGATAATAGTTTATTGTTTATGTTCAAATCTATACTAAGTTTAAGAAGCTGTATGAAAATATAGAATAAAGGCAATAATAAAAAGTTAGTAGAAAAGGAAGGATAGGAAAACGAAGAAAGTATTGATAAGTATAATACCTGTAATAGCAATAATAGTGATATTAATAACAGGTAAAAAATATTGGAATGAATATCAAGTGAAAAAAGATGTAGACCAAGTAGAAAAGATGGTACATGGTGAAGAGGCGAAAACAGAGCTAGAACATATACTAAAATTATTGGATAGAAAAGTTCTGACACCAGAAGGGAAAATAAAAGTTATAAAATAGATGATAGTTATACTATGAAAGGTATAACGGAAGCTGTAAATGTGAAATTGATAATAAATGATGATAAAAATCTTACTGTTAAGACAGCTCTATATAAAGATTCTAAAAGAGAAGCTTTAGAGTATAACGGTATTCTAACATCTGAAAAATTATCAGGACTTTTATCGGATAATGGAAGGTAACAGGATAAAGAAAATAAGAGTAAATAGAAAAAATATTTCTTAATAGATGAGAGTAGAGAGGGTAATATCTGTATTTACTCTATAAATTTTTTAGGTTATAATTTTAATTAGTAGATTTATTAAAAAAGCGAGGTATCTTATGAAAATAGCAGTAGTAGGTGGGGGAATAGTAGGAGCTACATGTGCTTATTATTTGTCAAAAGAACAAAAAAATGAAATAGTAGTTTTTGATTATGGTTTGGGTCAAGCTACAAAAGCATCGGCTGGGATTATAAGTCCGTGGTTTTCTAAAAGACGTAATAAACCTTGGTATAAGATGGCAAGACTAGGTGCGGATTTTTATTTGAAATTAGTAAAAGACTTAGAAGCTGATGGTTATAATACGGACTTTTATTCACAATGTGGAGTATATTTATTGAAAAAAAATGAAGATAAGCTACCTGAGTTAAAAGAACTTGCTGAAAGTCGTAAAGAATTATCACCGATGATAGGGAATTTAGAGATTATCTCAAAAGAAGAGGTTCGAAAAATCATTCCTAGCTTCGATAATAATGGAGATGTACTGTATGCGAGTGGTGGTGGACGAGTAGAAGGAGAGAGATTCGTTAATACTTTACTTACTGCCTCGAAAGCTAATGTTGTTAGGGAAAGAGTTAGTCTAAAGGTTGTGGGGGATAAATACGAGATTAATGGACAGGTTTTTGATACTGTTGTTCTCGCGACTGGTGCGTGGTTAAAAGATATATTAGAGCCTCTTGGTTTTAATGTTGATGTTCGTCCCCAAAAAGGTCAACTAAGAGATTATAAAGTTTCTGATGAAAATACAGGGTCTTATCCGGTTATTATGCCTGAGGGTGAATTGGATATTATTCCATTTGAAAAAGGTGTTGTTAGTGTTGGAGCGACACACGAAAATGATATGGGCTTTGATTTAACTATTGATAAGCAACAACTTGATGCTTTTGGCGAAGAAGCGGAGAGTTTTTTAGGTGAATTAAAAAATGCAGAGATAATAAATGAACGTGTTGGAATTAGAGCTTATACTAGTGATTATTCTCCGTTCTTTGGTGAGGTTCCAACACTAGAAAATGTTTATGCGATTAGTGGTCTTGGTTCTTCTGGTTTAACTACAGGTCCGATAATTGGCTATAGTGTAGCGAATATAATTTTAGGAAATGATATAGAATTAGATCCACAAGATTATAATATTGCAAACTATATAAAAATAGAAAATAGTTAGAGTATTTTTTAGTGGTATATTGTTGATTTTTATAAAATCTGTAAAAAATATAAGATGTTTTATAATACTGATATCGTAATTTTGATATAAGTAAAATAATAATTCTGAAAGTTTGAAGCTGCTCCAAAAGTCCGAAATTTTTAACAAAGAGTATATGAGAACTCATAGACGCGGTGGTTTATTGATATCTAAATTCCTTTGATAAAAACTTTTTAGATATCTAACAAACTTTGCGGGGGAGTGACTCGACAAAATCTTGTTTCTTAAGAAAGCATGATTTTTGAGGCACTCCCTTTTCTTTTATAAAAAAAATAGCACAACGCTAGTATTTTATGATATAATTAAAGGTGGACTGTTATACGCATTAGATGTTGTTTTTTGCGTGCTAACGATATTATTAATCAAAGGAAGGAGATTATTTATGATAGCTGAATACTTATCAGGAGTAAGTACTCTAACACTAATTATTCATTTATTGGATATATTATTAGTGTGGTTCTTAGTTTATAAATTGCTAAGTTTATTAAAAGGTACTCGTGGTATGCAACTTGTTAAAGGTATATTAATCGTTATTGGATTGAAGATATTCTTTAACTTTATTGGATTCAAAACGATGACATATATATTTGAACAAGTAGTTACTTGGGGAGTTCTAGGAATAATGATTATATTCCAACCAGAATTAAGACGTGCTCTTGAATACATAGGAAGGGTACAGCTATCGAATATCTTCAATATTAATTATAAAGATGTACAGAAAAAATCTACTGAACATATAATCAAAGCTATTGTTGATTCATCAAGACATATGGCACGCCGAAGAATAGGTGCACTTATAGTTTTAGAAAATAACACTGGACTTGATGAATATGTGGAAAGTGGTATTACAGTTAATGCTGAGGTTACAAATGAACTGATAATTAATATTTTCATTCCTAATACACCATTACATGATGGTGCAATGATAATCGATGAAAATAAAATTCGCGCTGCAAGTTGTGTGCTGCCTCTATCAGATAATAGATCTATAGCTAGCAGTTATGGGACTAGGCACCGCGCAGCTTTAGGGTTGTCTGAAGTGACAGATGCTATAGTAATTGCTGTATCAGAAGAAACAGGGAAAATTAGTGTATGTCAAAACGGTATTTTAACTTCAGATTTTTCGACAGAAGATTTAGCGAAATATTTAGCTAAAAACTGGAAACAGCAAGATAAAATAATTAAATAAGAGGTGATATTATGCAACTAAAAGAAAATAATAAGTTAAAGTTAATATCATTTTTAATAGCGATACTATTGTTCCTTTCGGTGAATGAGAATTTTAAGAATTTTTCAGTTCTCGGAGGAAGTACAAGTGACAATGCTACTGCGTGGGTTAGCGATATTCCACTTGAAGTTGATTATGATAGAGATAAATTATATGTAGTAGGTATTCCTAATACTGTTTCTGTGAAATTAACTGGAGCACAGACAAAAGTTCAAAAAGAAACAGTCGCTAAAAATTTTAAAGCGAAGTTGAATCTTAGAAATGCTCAAATAGGTGATGATCAAAAAGTTAAGATTGAAATAGATGGTTTGGAAAAAGGTGTAGATGGGACTGCAGAACCTTCCATAATAACTATATCTATTAGGGAAAAAGCAACTAGAGAGTTTAAAGTTACGCCAATAGTTAAAAAAGAGAGACTATTGATTGGCTATGAAGTAGATAAACTTAGTGTTACGAATGAAACTGTCAAGATTACTGGAGCAATCGAGAGTCTTAATAGAATAAATGAGGTTCGTGCTGAGAGTGATACGCGTACGAAGATTAATAAAAATACTAGAGAAGAAGCTAAACTGGTAGCTTATGATAGTGATTATAATAAAATAGAGGATATTCAAATAGAGCCAAGTTCGACGCTTATGAGTATTGAACTAAAAAATATCGAAAAAGAAGTCCCACTAGAAGTGAATACTATAGGTAGTTTACCTTCTGGATATGAATTAGTTAGTGCTACTGCCGATGTTTCTAAGGTGACGATTAGGGCAGAAGATGCTAATGATTTGGCGAGAATAAATGAGATGTTCGTTGATGTTGACTTGAGTGATGTAAAAGAAGAAACAGAAGAGCGTAGCAATCTGAAAATATATCCGAAAGAAAACATAAGAGTAGCAACAGATACGCCGATTGTTAAAGTAACAATCAAGATAAGGAAAAAATAATTATGTCAGATAAAAAAATGATGTTTTTAGTTATTAATATGCTTATAACAGTTTTTAGTTTAGCTATAATAATAGGAACTATATTTATAGAAAAACAAAATGTAAAAAATATAGCCATTTTTGTAGCGATAACGATATTAATAGTTCAAAAGATAGTAGAGATAAAAGTAATTGAAGAAACCCGAAAAATCAGTATTGTAATATTACTTATAATAATTGCAGCTGCAGGGTATTTCGGTTATAGATTATTTTAAAGATATGTAGAGGAGCTGAGGTAGTGGAATCTACCTCAGCTTTTTTAATAAATTTATAGGAGATGTTATGAATAGATTATTTTCATCAAAAATATATATAAATCATAGATTTAAACTTATTATGTTGCTGGATTTATTGACAGTAGCATTAGGGATAATAGCATCTATATTTTTAGGTAAGGCTTCGGATCCATTTTCTATGTTGAATGACCATTACATAGAAATAATAGAGTTTCTAGTGATTTCCTTAGTAATTTATACAGCTAGTTTTTATTTATTTGGTACTAATAAATCACTATGGTCTTACTTAGGTGTAAATGAAATAGTGAATATCTGTTTCTCAGTAGTACTGGGAGATTTAATAACAAGTATTTTATACCAATATATGCTACCTGATACATTTTCAAATGTTAGATTCGCGATTTTTTCACCGTTATTAATAATCGCCGGAATGATGTTTACAAGAATGCTTTACCGCGCTCTAAGAGAAAGAGAAGCGGGTAAATATGGAGCCACTGCTTATAAGAATACATTTATAATAGGTGCAGGAGATGCTGGATATATCTTGTTAAAAGAATTATCTAAAAATAATATTTTCCGTGCAAATGTAGTTGGTCTTATCGATGATAATAGAAAAAATTCTGTAATCAGTGGGGTTACGGTTGTTGGAACAACGTATGATATGTTAAAGCTTATTCCGAAATATGAAGTAGAACAAGTATTTTTAGCTATTCCTTCGATTAGTGCCTATAATAAAAATAGAATATTAAATGTACTAAAAGAAGCGAATGTTACTGTTAAAGTAATGAGCTCAGGTATCGCAGTTGAAGATGGAGAGAGTATTTCTAAACACTTAAAAGACGTGTCTATTGAAGATTTATTAGGACGTGGTGAAGTGAAACTGTCTCAAGGTGAGATTCGTTCATATATTAAAGGAAAGAGTATCCTTGTTACTGGAGCTGGTGGTTCAATCGGAAGCCAGATTGTTAGGGAAATATTCAAATTCAAACCTAGTCAACTTGTTTTAGTAGATGTTAACGAAAATGCATTATACATGTTAGAACGTGATTTAGATTTTGAAAAATCACACAGTAAAGAATATGTGGATATACAATATATTTCTGAAATAGTAAGTATTCGTGAAAAAGCTGCTTTAACTGAGGTATTTGATAAGTATAAACCTGATGTAGTATTCCATGCGGCAGCGCATAAACATGTGCCTTTAATGGAACGTCGTCCACAAGAAGCGATAAAAAATAATGTTTTCGGAACAAAAAATGTTATGGATGTAGCGATTGAAAAAGAAGTAGAAAGATTTATTATGATTTCTACAGATAAGGCGGTAAATCCTACGAATGCAATGGGTGCTTCGAAACGTTTAACAGAGATCATATTACAATCAAAAGGTAATAAGTACAAAACAAAATTTGCAGCGGTTAGATTTGGTAATGTATTAGGTTCTAATGGTTCTGTAATTCCTATCTTTAAAGAACAAATTAAAAAAGGTGGGCCTATCACAATTACACATAGAAATATTATTCGTTACTTCATGACGATTCCAGAAGCGGCGCAATTAGTACTGCAAGCAGGATATTATGCAAGTGAAGGGGAAATCTTCCTATTAGACATGGGAGAACCCGTAAAAATAATAGATCTTGCGACAAACTTAA
>ERZ772974.1833-NODE-1833-length-13446-cov-8.259204_pt1 | contig 13446 bp, 12 predicted proteins | sample MGYA00580671_ERZ772974 | MGnify/ENA primary metagenome ERZ772974 (study PRJEB29015, sample SAMEA2738065) | human oral metagenome | biome: human oral; feature: human-associated habitat; material: saliva | place: China | collected 2218 ... | reverse complement strand
AGAAAAAAGGCGGGAGGTTTTGCGAAAAACAAGGGAGCAAAAGCATGAAAGCCCACAACGATTGACAGAAACTGCTATGAGAACAACGGAAGCTCCGAAGACACACAACTGCGACCGTACGAAAAAGAAAAAAGAGCGTACGCTTCTCGTTCTTTAATCACCACATCACCATCTAAATATCAGCAAATTACAATAGAACACCCAAGCATTCGCCTGTAGAAAGGAAGAAAAGAAAGCTTCACCGCCGCAAAGCCAAAAAGGAACGCCCTGAAGAGGGCGTTCCTTTTTAGTATGAGAGAGTAAAAGTAGAACTTCGTATAAATCGTCGAGCCTACTTCGTCAAATGTACAACACTTCTGGTGAAATCAGGATACCGAATTTCATTTCCACGTCGGTGCGGATGGCTTCTGCCAATTTCGCCACTTCTTCGCCCGTGGCATGGTCCACATTGATGAGCACAAGCGGCTGCAAAGCGTGCACGCCGGCACCGCCCATGCGGCGTCCCTTCCATCCGCACTGCTCGATGAGCCAAGCCGCGGGGATTTTTGCCCCCTGGGGCAAATCATAGTGCGGCATGTCTGGATAGAGGTTCAACAATTCGGTGAGTTTCTCCGTGGACACCACCGGATTCATAAAGAAGGAGCCTGCGCTACCCACTTCCGCGGGATCGGGCAACTTCGAACGGCGCACTTGGATGATGGCATCTCGCGTCTGCTGTGCGGTCGCCTCCTCTGCGCAACGAACACCCATGGTCTCCAACGCACGAATCACTGCTTTGTGCGTCAAAACCGGGGTGAAATGCTTGCGCAACCGAAACACCACGTGAGTTACCGCAAAGCGATGTGCACCTTCGTGCTTGAAAAAGCTGCTACGATAAGCATATTGACATTCATCGTGCGAGAATACGCGCTCTTTACCGCTCGCCACTTCCACCGTTTCCACGCGCTCAATGCAATCGCCGGCTTCTACACCATAGGCACCGACGTTTTGCACAGCGCCTGCGCCGACCTCACCGGGAATGAGGGAGAGGTTTTCCAGCCCATAGTAGCCTCGTTCGATACAATAGGCCACCAGCGTGTCGAAAACCTCTCCCGCACCGACACGCAAGAGCAGTTCGTCAGCTGTCTCGGCCAAAACTTCCTTGCCCACGATCTTACTGTGGAAGATCACCCCGTCAAAATCATGGACAAAGAGCAAATTACTACCTGCACCGATGTGCATCCATGCTGCCTCTCCGAGGTGTGCAATCGCTTCTTTGAGCTGCTGCACTGAAGCATACTCAACAAATTGCGTGCACGAGGCTTCTATTCCGAATGTGTTGTGGTGAAGAAGAGAGTAGGGCATAGTTGTCTATCGTTTATGGTGGACATTCCGGTTGTTCGCGCCTGCCGTAAGGGGGCCATTCCCCAATAGCTCATGAGAAATTCCGAGCACTCCGTCCGGCAACCGCTTGATCAGGTCTTTAGTTGTCGAGTCGCGTCAACTTCCACTTACCATTGCGTCGGCGGAAGGTAAGTGTGCTCGTCAGTCCGCTGGAAAGCGATGAAATGGACAGCAAGCGAAGATTCGAATTGTTGAAGGTCTGTCCGTAAAGCACATTGGTCAACTTATTTTTGGGCAATTCGGGGGCAAAATCCGGCCATTGTGAAGCCGAAATGAAGCCTTCCATGCGTTTAAAGTTGTCCTCATCGAAAGTGGAGAAAGCCAATTGCGAGGCGATGTGCTCGCGCTGATAAGCCGGATCGGTGGAGAAACGCTGGTAGAAAGCATAGAAATCGCTGTTGGCACTGCGTTCCATTTTTTCTTCACTGAGACGCGTCAGGCGCCATTCCGAATTTTCGCGCAAAAAGAGATAGCTTTTGATGCGCTGTCGCGAAAGATCCAATTCTTCCACCACAACTCGAGTCACACTGGTGTCCTTGGCCATGCCGGCTCCCTTGGGACTGTCGAAAATCAAAGTGTAGGTTTCTCTCGCGGAATACATGCGATCGTATTTCCACGCCGACTTCTGAATTTCGGAACGCTTTCCATCCACAATATGTTCCAGCGGGAAAACGATGCGCGAACGCTGAAAACGCGGTTTCTTCATGAAAGCGAAGGCAAAGTCATCGAAATACTCATCTGCTTTCTTGGGAATCGGTGTCTCGGCCGCAGTCGACGTTGAATCAGTGGCCACACTGTCACTTTTCACGGTATCTACGCGTTGTTCGGTGACGATGGCGGGTGTCTCCGTTCGGCTTTTACAGCCAACGGTACACCACAACCCCACAAACAGGGCGAAAAGGAGAAAATTTATTTTCATCAGATATTACTAAACGACTCGACAAAGTTACGGCGAATCACGAAAACAGACAAAGAAAGCGGGGGCTATTTACCCCGCTTTCTTCGTTCTTTCAATCAAATAAGGCAGAATTACCCATTTGAAATGGGTTAATCTTTAAAGCCCAGTCCCTTCCACCACGCAGCATCTCCTTGCAGATACTTTGCAAACCACGCCATAATGGTTTGTTGCCACTTGACCCGCTGGCCATAGTCGGTCACAACGTGATTGGCGCCCTCGATCTGAATGTAGGAAACGGGGCGTCCCAAGATGCGCAAGGCGGTGAACAATTGCTGACTCTCGTTGGTGGGCACATTGGTATCTGCCGTTCCGTGCAGAAGTAGCAACGGCGTGTGAATTTTGTCGGCATTGAACAAGGCCGATTGCTTCACATAAAGCTCGGGATTGTTCCAGGGATACGACCCATATTGGGCAGTTTCACCGTAAGTGTGCCCCCAATAACCTCCACCCCAGTAGGAGGCGATGTTGGAAATGCCGGCATGACTGATGGCAGCCGCAAACAGATCGGTGCGTGTTTGGAGGTATTCGGTCATGAATCCGCCGTAGCTGGCGCCCATGCAGCCCACTTTCTTACGGTCTACGTAGGGATGTGCATCCATGAAGGCCTTTGTGGCCTCAATGATGTCGTCGGCCGAACGTTTACCCCACGTGTTAATGTGGCGCGCTGCGAATTCTTCACCGTAACCAATGGCGCCGGAGGGTTCAAGTGCGAGCACCACATAACCCATGTTGGCCAAGACGGAGAGCGGATAATGGAACTCTAACTCTCTTGTCGTGGGAACACAACCTCCATAATAGTAGACCAGCATCGGATATTTCTTCGTGGCATCGAAGTCGGCCGGGAGAAAATAGAAACCGGGCACCGTGTCACGATCCGATCTCCGGTAGCTCCACGGCGTACACGAGGCCACTTGCACGTCGCCCAAGGCTTTGGCGAAGGAAACCTCGCCGAAGGGGTTGCACTTGGGGCGCGAAGAAGTGAGATCTGCCACGTAGGCATTGCGAGAAGTGGTCCCTGTTTGTCCGAAAAACACAACGCGGGGCACGCGTCCTTCAGACAAAGTGAAACGCTGCACGACAGTAGTGGGAAGTTCGAAACGGAAACGTTTGCCGGTGCGGGGATCTAAACGCCAGAGGGTTTCGTCGTAGCCGTCGGTACAACGCATGTAGATTTTGTCGTCGCCGGCGTTCCATTCATACTCTCCCACGGAGGGGGCAAAATCCTTGAGCAGTGCAGTGGCTACCTTCGTGGAGGGATTGTACAGATACAGTCGTTTGTCAAAACTCTGCGCGACTTCATCTTTGGGCAGAGCACTTCCGATGCCTCCGAAGGCAGAAGCGCTGCCTTTGAACAGAAGTTGCTTGCCATCGGGGCTATATACGCCCTCATCCAACCACGGTTGATTCGTAAGCAACGTATCGACGCGCCCGTTGTCGAGATGCATTTCGTAGATGTCGGTGTGGTCAAACGGATGTTGCGTGAGATCGTGATGATTGCGCGAAAGCAGCAAGCGCTTACCGTCCGGGGAAATGTCGTTGAGATGGACACTTTCGCGTCCAAATGTAAGTCTTTGCGAGAAACCACTGGCAAAGTCTACCAGATATAGTGCACTGCGGTCTCTCCAACCGGGCTGGCGATCGTCGGGTGCAAACAACTGTTTGAGTGGTCCTTGGGTGCTTGGGCCCGATTCATTGGCGGTGACGATGGCAAATTGGCCCGTCGGCGACAAAGTGAGTCCTCCATCCGGCACGCGGTGGGCGATGGTTTGCTCGTTCATGGTGGCAGGATCCAGCACAACCAGATCTTTCCCGGCATCTGTGCTACGCTTGAAATAGAGTCGGTCGGTTTTCGGCATCCACGATCCATGAAAATAATCAGCCGTGCGGAGTAACGTGCGCCCGTCCTTGAGATCGGTAAGCACAGACGAATAAGTTGTCGCACCATCGCGGCGTGTATCGGTGTAATACGTCAAGACGTAGCGCCCACTGGGGGAAATGGCCACATTGTAGTACCGCTTACCGTGCAACATGTCGTCGAAAGCGAATTTTCGCTTGCTCGTCTCGTTCACTCGAAGGGCCGAAAGCGAATCTCCAACGAGAGCCACGTTAAAAGTGTCGCGGGCAGCCTTGTCTGTATAGACCATAAGCGTCACTTCGCTGCGACCGGGCAAAAAATGTAGGTTGCCGTCAGTTACTTTCACGCCATTGAGATAGGTATCATAGCGCTTGAGATGTGGCGTCTGTAAACGTGCTGTACGCCAGCGGGCGGCATCGACAGTGAATCGCACAACACTCACGGCATTACTGTCGATTGCACTACCGGTGGTGAGGTGACGTAAACTTTTCTGTCCGCGCTGCTTGGCTATCAAAGCATTGTTTTCCAACACCTCTGCGGGATCAAACGGGCGATCGGAGAGATTCACACTGTCTGTTGCGAAAGGACGACGCAACGGAAAGCTCCCGGTGAGCTCAGCTGCGGACACTTTCACCGTGTCGACGGAAGTTGCAGGCTTCGAGTGGGGTTGTTTTGCCACCACCTCGGCCGTAACTTGAAGACCGCTAAGGCCTAAAAACAAAAAGGGGAGAAAATGTTTCATGAAATAGGAATCTATGAATCGACAGAAACAGCATCGCTTTTTCTAATCGGGGTCTAAACAAAAAATCCACGTACCGGCGAACCTGAGAGACGTGGATTTTACAAGATGTCAGGAGTTTATCCCACGCTTCACGGCCAACGCAGCGAAGTCCTTGCGGCGCAATACGAAAGAGTGGGTGAGATAGCGGTCGCGCACAACTTCGTTTTCCGCCAATTCCTCCGGCGTCCCATGGAATAAAATTCGGCCCTCGAAAAGCAAATAGGCGCGATCAGTGATGGAAAGGGTTTCTTCTACATTGTGGTCGGTGATCAAGATGCCAATGTTACGGTCCTTGAGCTTCCAAACAATGTACTGAATGTCTTCAACCGCGATGGGGTCGACCCCGGCAAAGGGTTCGTCGAGCATGATAAACTTGGGATCGATGGCCAAACAACGCGCGATTTCGGTACGCCGCCGCTCCCCACCGGAAAGTTGGTCGCCGAGATTCTTACGTACCTTCTGCAAACGGAATTCTGCAATCAGTGATTCGAGATTCTCCCGCTGCTCTTCACGGCTCTTTCCGGTCATTTCAAGTACAGAAAGGATGTTATCCTCAACACTCATCTTGCGAAAAACAGAAGCCTCTTGCGCAAGATAACCGATTCCGGCTTTTGCACGACGATACACGGGAGCCTTTGTGATGTCCTTCTCGCCCAAATAAATATGGCCTCCGTTGGGGACGACCAAGCCGGTAGTCATATAAAAAGAAGTCGTCTTGCCCGCGCCGTTGGGGCCGAGCAAGCCAACGATTTCCCCCTGATGCACTTCAAACGACACGTCGTTCACAACAGTGCGTTTGCCGTAACGTTTCACCAACCCCTCAGTACGCAGTACAAGGTGTTCGGCAGTTTGATCATTGGTGGAGGGATCTTTCTTTAGGTCGCCGGAGACAAGTGAGTCATTCCTCTTGTTATCCTCCGGGAATCCATTGCTTTCTTTATCTTCCATGAAGCGAACGATGAAAGGGTGATGCAATATGATAAAACAAAAGGAGCGACTCATTGAGCCGCTCCTTCTTTAGAAGAGGTACCAAGCAGATTCGAACTGCTGTAGCAGGTTTTGCAGACCTGTGCCTAACCGCTCGGCCATGGTACCGTGTCTTGTTTACGAGTGCAAAGGTACTACTTTTTCTTGAACCGGCAAGAAATCGAGGCGATTTTTTGAGTTCTAATGCGCATTTCCCCCAACTAAACGCATTTTCTTGGGGGATTTTCTATCAAAAGCCCGCAACTTTGAGATGATTTCCCCCAGAAAAAATCCCTCTCTCGCCGGAGCAAGAGAGGGAAACAACGTTTGCGGAATTGATCACCCGCCGAAATCATCGAACGAAATCATATCTCGCTCTACACCGAGCGAATCAAGCAGATCGAGCACCGTCTTGGACATCATGGGAGGTCCGCAGAGGTAATACTCGATGTCCTCGGGCGCTTCATGCGCTTTGAGATAAGTATCGCCCATCACCGGAGCAATGAAGCCGGGAGTGTACTTCACGCCCATGGCATCTGCCTTGGGATCGGGACGATCGAGCGCGAGGTGGAAGTGGAAGTTGGGGAAATCCTTCTCGAGCTGGAGGAAATCTTCGAGGAAGAAGACTTCATCGATAGCACGCGCGCCGTAGAAATAGTGCATTTCGCGGTCACGCACGTTTTTCGTCTTGAGCAAGTGCATGATTTGCGCACGAAGCGGAGCCATACCGGCACCACCGCCGACCCAAATCATTTCACGTTTCGAATCGTAGTGCGGGTGGAACTCACCGTAAGGCCCACTCATCATCACTTTGTCGCCGGGCTTCAAACTAAAGATGTAGGAAGAAGCGATACCGGGCATGACATCCTGAAATCCGGGGCCCTGTTCTTTCGGTTTGAATGGAGGCGTCGCAATGCGCACGGTAAGCGTAATGATATCTCCTTCGTCGGGATAGTTTGCCATGGAGTAGGCGCGGATCGTGGGTTCGGTGTTTACGCACTTGAGTCCCAAGAGGCCGAACTTTTCCCAAGCGGGCAAATACAAATCACCGATCAGGCTCTTATCGATGTCCTTATCATAGTCCATCGAGAAGGCAGGAATCTGAATTTGCGCATAGGATCCCGGCTCAAAGTCCATGTGTTCTCCCGGAGGCAACTGCACTTTGAACTCTTTGATGAACGTTGCCACGTTACGGTTGCCGATCACGGTGCACTCCCATTCCTTGACACCCATAACGCTTTCGGGGACTTTGATGGCAAGGTCGCCCTTTACTTTCGCTTGACAGCCCAGGCGCCAATTTTCCTTGATTTCTTTGCGCGTGAAATGTCCCTTTTCAGAGTCGAGAATCTCTCCTCCACCTTCAACGATCTGGCATTTGCACTGACCGCACGAACCTTTACCGCCACATGCGGAGGGCAAATACACACCGTTCTCAGAAAGTGTGGTGAGCAGGCTTCCGCCTTGCTCGACCTCTAGGGTTTCCTTACCGTTGATCGTGATTTTGACCTTACCGGAAGGGGAAAGATAGTATTTCGCGATGAGCAAAATTACCACCAACACGATGATGATGGCAAAGAAGACACCAATACTTGTTATTATAAGAGTTGTATCCATAGGGTAGTGGTGGAAAATTCCGATTAAATTTTAAGACCGGAGAAACACATAAAGGCCATTGCCATCAACCCCACGGTGATAAACGTGATGCCGAGGCCTTGAAGCGGCTTGGGCACGTTGGTATAGGCCATTTTCTCGCGAATTGCAGCAAGTGCCACGATGGCCAAGAGCCAACCAAGCCCGGAACCCAGTGCATACACGAGGGCATCCCACACGCTACCGATGGCCTGCGTGCTCGTTGCGGGATCCATTAGAATGCGCTGCTGCATAAAGAGCGACGCACCCATGATGGCGCAGTTCACAGCAATGAGGGGAAGGAAAATACCCAGCGCGGCATAGAGCGAAGGGGAGAAGCGTTCGACCGCCATCTCCACCAATTGCGTGATACCGGCGATCACCGCAATGAAAAGGATGAATGAGAGGAAGCTCAGATCCACACCTTTCACAATGCAATCGGGGTTCAACACATAGACTTGCAGGAGATAGTCGATCGGAACGGTCACCACAAGTACGAAAGTAACCGCCACTCCAAGTCCGAGCGCCGTTTTCACGTTCTTCGATACGGCCAAATATGAGCACATACCGAGGAAGAACGCAAATATCATGTTGTCCACAAAAATAGAGCGGACGAAAAGACTTAGCAGATGTTCCATATCTAATTGTCAGTTGTCGATTTGTTCGGGAAACGTTCTCATTGTTTCCGTCGATCATTGATGGCACGATGCGCCCACACCACGCAACCGCAGATGATCAGCGCCATAGCCGGCATCGTCATCATACCATTGTGGAAAAACGCATTGTTTTCCAGTCCGGGGATGGGCATTCCGAAAAGAGAGCCCGAACCCAGGAGTTCGCGCACGAAGCCCACAACGACCAAAATCCAGGCATAGCCCAGTCCATTGCCGATGCCATCGAGGAAAGACTCCCACGGTCCGTTCATCATGGCGAACGCTTCGAGACGTCCCATGAGAATACAGTTCGTAATAATCAATCCCACGTAAACAGAAAGCTGGACACTCACGTCATAAGCGTAAGCTTTGAGAATTTGGCTCACCACTGTGACGAGCGCCGCCACGACGACAAGCTGAACAATGATGCGAATACGCGAAGGAATGGTGTTTCTGATCAACGAAATGATCACATTGGAAAAAGCCGTGATCACCGTGACCGAAAGTCCCATCACGATAGCCGGTTTCAACTGCGAAGTCACAGCCAAGGCCGAACAGATGCCGAGCACCTGCCCCACAATGGGGTTGTCGAGGTTCAAGGGGCCGGTGAGAATCTCCTTGTTTCGTTTTGAGAAAAGACTCATAGTGTTGTCGTCTTTATATTATTGATGATGGGCTGAGAAGTAAAGCTTGTAAGGTTCGAGACTCGTGGCAAACATGCCGGTCACTCCGTTGCTCGTCAGCGTGGCGCCCGTGATCGCATCCACTTGATGTTCGGGATCTTCGATCTTTTTGCTCAGTGCAAGCGCAACCTTATTGAAAGAATCGTCGGTGAAGACTTTCTTGCCGATGAACTTCCGCTGGAAGTCTTCCTCCACAATGCGCGCTCCTAGGCCGGCCGTTTCACTCTCGTGGGTGAAGTAGGCGCCATAGACCGTGTTGAAATCCTTTTTCAGGGCCAGATAACCCGAAATGCCGCCCCACAAGCCGCGGCCGAAGAGAGGAACAACGTAAATCGTGTCGTTGTTCACCTTTGCCACGTAGAGCGGCAAGCGCTTTTTCGCATCTTCTTTGGCCGTGATGTCCTTCGAATCGACATCAAAACCGCCGGCCGTGTCCACAACTTCCCCTTTTACATTGAGAACAGGCGCGCCCACAATGTTTTTCTGGTAAGCCGCCACCACATCGGGCGTGTTGCGGATATTGAGTGCCGCAAGAATTTGTCCGCGCTTATCGTTGGCTACATTCTCGTCTTGTTTGCTTTTGAGCGCTGAAGCCACGAAGGCCAGCAAGAATGCGGCGAAAATCACCAGCACCGAAGCATAGACAAGCGTATAAACGTTGCTGTTAGTATTGAGTTTCATTGTCTGGTTCGCTTTATTGTTGTTTGACGCGACGCAAGCGCTTGTTGATGTTGCGCTGCACGAACACATAGTCGATGAGCGGGGCAAACATGTTCATGAATAGGATGGCGAGCATCATGCCTTCGGGGTATCCGGGATTGAGGACACGAATCGTGATGGCCAATGCGCCGATGAGGAAGCCATACACGTATTGTCCTTTCTCGGTGCGCGCAGAAGTCACGGGATCAGTGGCCATAAACACCGCACCGAAGGCAAAACCGCCGAGCAACAGGTGTTCCAGACCGAGCTGTGCCGAAACGCTGTCTGCAGAACCCAGACCTTTGAAGAGCAAAGCCACGAGAGCACCACCGGCAAAGACACTAAACATCGTGCGCCACGAAGCAATGCGTGTCCAGAGCAGGAGAGCTGCGCCTAACATGATGGCGATGAACGAAGTCTCACCGATAGAACCGGGCATCAATCCGGTGAACATGTCCCAAACGGGCGTTGTCACGGCGTGATTCGCACCGGCTTGTCCCAAAGCAGTGGCGGAGGTGAAACCGTCGGGCAACTGATTGCCCATGCCCAGCACTTTTTCAGTGCTCACCCACACGGCGTCGCCGCTCATCTTGGTCGGCCAAGCGAAAAAGAGGAAAGCACGCGTCACGAGTGCGGGGTTGAAAATATTCATTCCCGTGCCGCCGTAAATTTCTTTGGCGAAGATCACGGAGAACGCCACTGCCACGGCAAGCATCCACAACGGCGTACCGACGGGCACGATCATCGGGATCAGCATGCCCGACACAAGAAAACCTTCTTGGATCTCTTCGTTCTTCCACTGCGCCACAATAAACTCGATTCCGAGTCCCACGACGTAGCTCACCACGATTTTGGGAAGCATCACCGCCAGGCCATAGCAGAAGCAGGCCCAGAACGAACCATCGAGGCCGGCCGCCTTGTAGTTCTGGAAACCGATGTTGTACATACCCACCAGCAGTGCGGGAATCAAGGCAATGACCACGAAACTCATAATGCGTTTCGAGTCGATGGCATCGTGCACACTCACGCCGACGCGCGACGTTTTGTTGGGCACTACCGCAAAGGTCTCGAATCCGTCGAACACACTGCGAAAAGCGTGGAGCTTCCCGCCGGGCTCGAAATGCGGACGGACGTTATCAAAAAACTTTTGTATCATTGTCGTTTATGGTTTCAAGCATTTTCCTTGCGGAGCAAGTCGAGTCCCTCACGTACGATGCGCTGCAACTCGAGTTTTGAAGAGCACACGAACTCTGCCGGTGCAAAATCCTCAGGTGCCACTTCATAAATGCCCAAGGCTTCCTGACGATCGATGTCGCCCGTGATAATAGCCTTGATCAAATAAGAAGGATAGATGTCCATTGGGAACACACTCTCGTATTCTGCCGACATAATCATGTGGCGTTCGCCACCTTTCACACGGCAATCGAGGGTATAAGGCTTTTTCCCACTGAGCCAAGAGAAATAGCTGCGACTCGTCGAGAAGCTGTCGAGACGCGGACGGATCCAACCGAGCACTTCGTGCACATCGTCTCCTTCGGGAATGACGGTTACTTCCGTCACTTGGGCACCGAGGAAATCATCCATCGTGGCTTTCTGGCCCACAAGCGGATTACCGTTGATGATGCGCACGTGGTGTTCGGCAGGCAACAGCTGACCCTCGAGAATAGACGAGAGTTTCGCACCGACTTTCACCCGTGCATATTGAGGCGCTTCGATTTCGCTGCCGCCTACGGCGATGGTTCGCGTGAAATCCAGCTTACCGGTGCGCAACAAGCGGCCTAGGAAAATCACAGCCTCGGGAGCCATGGTCCACACCGTCTCGCCCTTGTTGACAGGCGCCACACGATTGATCTGCACCCCCACATTGCCGGCCGGATTCGGACCTCTGAAGCAGGCAACAGTGACCTGCGGTGCGCTGATGGGCAGCAGGGGAGTGTTGAGTTGCTCGTCGTTGACACCGACATGTACCGGTGCCACTTTGGCCAACGCGGCAATACCGGCCTTGAAGTCCACCTCTTGTCCGGCTGCGACATAAGTGAAATCGGCTGCCAAAGGCATGGAAGAGAACGCACTGACGAAGATGTCGCGAGGTGCTACGCCCGGTGTGGGCACCACATCGTAGGGACGCTGACGAAGATAGGCGAAAAGGCCGCTCTCCAGCAGCAGACGCACAACAGCTTCTCCGTCGTTGACAGGCAGTTCAAAGTCCTTTGCTACCTGTACACTATCGGGCTGAATGCGAATACTCAAGAGCTTACGGCGTTCGCCGCGCTCTACCGCGGTGATGGTGCCGCTCACAGGCGAAACAACTTTCACCTGTTCCGTCGCCTTGTCGACAAACAACGGGGTACCGACGAGTACAGCATCACCAACCTTGACCAACACCTTGGGAGTCATCCCGCCGAAGTCGGCCGGTCGCACGGCATACTCAGTCGAAGGGGCTACTTCTCGCGTAGACCGGTGCGCTTCACCGGCCAATCGCAGGCGCAATCCCTTTTTGATCTTGTAAATGTCCATATAGTGAGATAAAATTATTGCTCGTTATCGACTGTCTCGACAAAACAAGACAATCTGCGAACGACGACATCACTCGCGCGCGTCGCTCGTGCATACGAAAGGCTGTGCAAAAATAGTTAGTTTTTTTGGCTCCCACAAATTTACGGTACGCAAAGCACGACGATTCGGATAAAACAACAGGTCAAATTTCACACTCAGCCTCACTGCAGCTTCTCGCTGCGTGCATCACGCAAACGACTAATAATCAACAGAAATAAATTGCGGCATGTACAGAATCCAAGCCGCAGAGATACAATTTTCATCGATCAGTTCTCCTTTTCCCGTGTGCCATATTTTATTTTACGCGCTGCGTTTTCACAAATACACGCCAGACATTACAAAAGATCTTCCCGCATGCACACAAAAGACGTGAAAGCGCGGTACAAACAACCACAACTCCACCTTAACTCGCAAAAGAAATACATAAAAAGCGCAGTTTCTGCGTAGAACCACCCGTCCATCCAATTATAAAATGTATCTTTGCTGCAAAGCCCGCAATGCGCACTCTTCAAACCGCAGCATGCAGAAACTGCGGCGGGGGAGAAAACAAACAAATCTCCCCCAGCTTCTCACCCCTCCCCACTCACCGACACCATTCTCCATGACCAACCACGAACTTAAAGCACTTCGCCTCTCGCTACAGATGAACCAAAAAGAATTTGCAGACAGCTTTGGAGTCAGTTTACGCACACTTCAGGCTTACGAATCGGGACTTACCCCCATCCCAGAGTCTCGCATTCGGGCTTATCAAGCCGAACATCCCCAAAGCACTCCGCCTTCCGCTCCTCAACCCACACCTTTTACAGAGGAAACCCAAGGGCAACTCCCCTTTGCCCCGACTTCTACGTCCAACAATGACGCTAGCAAAGATCTCACGACAGAAATCGCAATACTTCGCGAGCGTGTTCGTTATTTGCAGCAACTCGTCGACGAAAAAGAGCGCACCATACAAATCCTACTACAACAAAACCGTCATCAACCCTCCTAAACCACACACGCTCCCCTCGCTCACTGCGAGCCTAAGCGGGTGGAGTAGTGACACGTCGAGCTAACATCTTCAGAAAGCGCGCGGTTTCTTCTGATTTTCTCCCAGCTTTTTGCTGAAATCCCCCTATTTTCCTTCGTCCCCCTCCGTTTTTTCTCCACCCTCACCCTATCCCCCGCCGATCCCTCTCCACAACAGGCTGAAAGTAGGCGGGAATATAAGAACTCCGACCGAAGCTTACCCGGCAAAATCAAAATCATCAGACTTTTTCAGCGACAAGAAGGAGGCTTTCGCGCGA
>ERZ772974.1828-NODE-1828-length-13463-cov-14.972255_pt1 | contig 13463 bp, 9 predicted proteins | sample MGYA00580671_ERZ772974 | MGnify/ENA primary metagenome ERZ772974 (study PRJEB29015, sample SAMEA2738065) | human oral metagenome | biome: human oral; feature: human-associated habitat; material: saliva | place: China | collected 2218 ... | reverse complement strand
CGCCCCGATTCAGCTTCACCGCCACCAGCGCGCCGCTCGGATAGCTTTGGTTCGCGCGATGCCAGTCCTTGCGCAGCGTCAGCAAAAGATGCCCCGCCAGATAGCCGACCACGTCGCAATCGGCGGGCAGGTTCAACGGTTTCGCCTCGCCTTCCGACGACACCTGCAAATACGTCTTGGTGTAAAAACCGTCCGACGCTTCAATCAAATCAATCGGCGAACCCTGCGGATCGAGGTAACGCCACGCGTTCACCATCATCCCGTCTTCACCGATTTGGTACACCGGCAGGCTTTCCTCGAAACTCTTGCCGCGCTCCACCAGCCACACCTCGCGCGGATAACCCGATTCGGTCAACTGCCGCTCATCCCAAGCCGGACACACCCACACACTGTTTTCATCGCGCCACGACACATGGTTTTTCCCCGCCGGAAAATGAAAGCCGCCCTCGACCAGCCCGCCCGCCTCCAAATCCACTTCCAACGTATAAGCCGTATCGCCGCCCGACTTGCTTAAAGTCAACAACGCGCGGTTGGGCTGCTCCACCAAGTGCGACACCCCGCCCAGATACACATCGTCGCCGAGCAGCTCGTCGAAATCCGCCACCGAAAACAGGATTTTCCACTCAGGATAGCCCGAACGGTAGGTCGCCGCCGTACACACGCGGTACACGCCCTTCGGATACTCCGCGTCCTGATGGAAATGGTACATCCGCGCGCGGTGTTCCTGACAAAACGGAATCTGCCGCGTGTCCTGCATCTGCGCCAAAATCCCGTCCGAGAGCGCACGCGCTTTATCGTTGTCCAAAAAGCGCGCACGCGTTTCGGCATGCGCTTCAGAGGCGAAGTTTAGCGTTTCGGGGGAATCGAGGTTTTCGAAATGGAGATAGGAATCGGGGTAGGATTTCATAGAAAAGAGGTCGTCTGAAAATAGCGAAAGCGGGAATTATAGCGGGAAAGCCTTGCAGACAGATGAAAAGGTCGTCTGAAAACGGGGCGGCGGGTTTCGCCATCGCTCCCGATACGCCGCTTAGCCATCAGCCGTCATTCCCGCCCTCGCGTAGTCAGGGGCGGGAATGACGATTGACAATAAGCACCCGTATCGAAAATTAAGCAAACCCATCTACTTATTCGGCGGATTAATCGGCAGCGTCGAGCGGGAGACTTTGACGTCGGGGCATTTTTGCTTCATCTGATAGCGGAATACTTCTGCCTTGCGTTGATTGCCGGTTTTTTCGTAATTCGTGCCCAAAATCACCTCGTCCACCCGCTTCCGTATATCGGCATAAGGGATATAGACGGATTGGGTCTGCTCGCAATATTCGATTTCCTCCGAATCGATTGGCTTGATGACCAACAGGCGGAACTCTTCTTCGTCGCGGAAGGCGAAGTCTTTAAACAGATAGCGGATGTATTCCAAGGCTTCTTTATCGTCGTCGCTGACGGCGGATTTGTCCTTGAAAAACCCGATAAGCTCTTCCAACGCTTCTTTTAATTTTTCCAAGCGGAACTGATGCCATTCTTCATTTCCGACGGGTTTCAGGCGGATGCCGAACCGACTGATATTTGTATCTAATATAAATCGAATGGACGAACCCAAATTTTCTTGTACTAAATTTTGATGAAGATTGAAAGCCTTATTCGGGGCAGAAAGCCATATCCCGCATTTCTTTTCCGCAATATATTCATCTTTGTACGCGATATAGGCAACTTGATAAAGCGGCAGCTTTTCGTATTCATCATTCCAAAAACCGTCTTCCGGCAGGTCGTCTGAATCTTTCCCTGACTTTTTGGATAGGCTGCTGAATGGGACGGAAACATCCGCTTCTATCAGCCAATCCCCGTTTTTATTGAACACCAGACAGCAGCCCGAAGCCTCCACGCCGTCTTCTTTGCCATACAGGCGAAACTGGTTCAAGTCATTGACGCGACTTGAGAAGCAGGTAAAAAAGGCATTGTGGGACACGCCATCCGTTTTGTTTTCCAACTCCAAATCCTGCTGGTTCAGCAAGTCCAGCAGCCCCTTTCCTTCGGACGGGTCGTTCATATAGGTCGAGCTGCCGAGCCGCATCGGACTGGCGGTTTCGTTGCCATCAACCCCGAATAATATGTGGCATACATGGGGCGAAGTATAATGCGCCATCGGGATTGAACCCAATTCTATTGGCGGGATATGGAGAACCGCCAACACGGTTGCAACGGCGTTTTTCAGTGGTGAAGTTTCGTCTTTGAAAAGTGATTCCTGTATTTCTTGCTTTTTCTTCTTAAAATAAGAATCCCAATCTTCTTCGAGATAATAACTATCTCTTAAGTAGGGATAAATTCTCTTTTTTAATTTTCCTCTTCTTTTATCATCATTTAATTGTGGTATTTGTTCGTCAACAGTCAAAAAATCTTCCCTTGCCTGCCTGGAAAATGTTTTCCTTTTGTTCGGTTTTTTGGTTTTCTTCGCCAGTGTAAAACGACAAATGCCAAGACAAAGTTGGGCATTGATTTGTTGTCGGATGTCCCTTTTTTTGTGAGCAAGTTTCAGCCATTTTCGATTATGTTCAACAGCAAGTTCAAGCAGTTTCTCCTCATCATCCGCAATTTTGGTTCTCTTGGACTGCTTTAAATAACAATATGAAAGAAATAATTGAATCCTCGATTGCTCTGAAACCAGAGTGTTTTTATCTTGAATCTCATCCCAAGCCAGATTCAGCTTTTCAATCGCTTCAATGTATTTTTCCCCCAAAAATAATTCGATAGCTTCATCAATTAACATATTCACATTTATATAAACAACAGTAACATTAATATCCATCATCTGCCCTTCTATCAAACCAATCCATTAAAAACCAATCAGACGAAAATTGTACACCATATATACCGAAGCCTTCCTTCCCGCCCCCAAAGCAGAAAACCGATTCAGTATCCCTCAAACTTGTGAAAAGGTCGTCTGAAAACCCGAAAATCCGGTTTTCAGACGACCTTTCGACCATCGGCTCTTACCTGTCCGTTCTGACCCGCACAAACGTTGCAAATTTCGGCGTGCCTTTTTGCGTGAAGCCGCGGTAGCGGTATGTGATGACCGCGCCGATTTTGGGCGGGTTGTCGCGGTCTTTGTCTTTGAAGCCGCTGCCGATGCGGAATTCGCCGTGTTGGTTTTTGCAGCCGACCGCGCCCAGCCGTCCGGCGTTGCGCCCTTTGCCTTCATAATGCCGCGTTACCGTGCATTCGTCGTCGTATTGGCTTTTCAGTTTCAATAATTGGCTGCTCCTGCCGCCGCTGTAACGCGATTCGGGCTGGCGCAGCATCACGCCTTCGCCGCCCTGCGCTTCGATTTGTTTCAAAAAATCCATCGCGTGCTGCCGGTCGCGCACTTTGGTTTGCGGGATGATGGTGATCGGCGCGTTCGGATGCGTTTTCAGCCATTGCGTTGCGACGGCGAGGCGTTGGTAGAGGTTGCCCTGCGCTTTGGGTACGTCGAAAACATGAAGGCGGATGCCGCGCCAGTCGCCGGAAGACGAGCGCACGGCAGCGGAAATCTGTTCAAACTGTCCGCGCCCGCTATACAGCTCGCCATCGAGCGGATAGGGCGGAAACTGCGCGGTAAAACCTTTGGGCGGCGTGAACGCGTAGCCCTGCCTGCTGACCAGTTGCCGCCCGTCCCAATACGCGCGCACGCCGTCGAGCTTCTCGCTCATCGCCCAGCCTGCAATGTCTTGGTCTTTGTATTCCTGCGCCAGCATCAAATCTGCGCCGAGCGCCGTTTGGATGAAAAAAGCGGCAAAAATCGGTATCATGCCTTGCATTGAAGTTCTCATAAACGTTCCAATAATGTGAGTGATTATTTCAAATATAATAATGATACCGCATAAACAGACCGAAGGTCGTCTGAAAACATCGTTTCAACGAAGTTCAAACCCCCGTCCAACCACTACCCAAGGAATCCCGCCTCATGGCACTTCAAGCCGAAATCATTGCCGTTACCCCCTTCCGCCAAAACTGCACCCTTTTGTGGGATGACGAAACCCGCGAAGCCGTTCTGACCGATGTCGGCGGCGACGTTTCCTACCTCCTGCAAGAGCTGGACGCGAAAAACCTCACCCTGACCGCCATTTGGCTGACCCACGGACACCTCGACCATGCCGGCGGCGTGGTGGAATTGCGGGAACACCGCCCCGTCCCCGTCATCGGCCCTCATGCAGACGACGATTTCCTGCTGCAAGCCCTGCCCGACACGACCGCCCAATACGGCTTTCCCGTTTCCCCCGCGTTCGAGCCGACCCGTTGGCTGACTGAAGGCGAAACGCTCAAGGTCGGCAGCCACGCCTTCCAAGTCCTGCACATCCCCGGCCACACGCCCGGCCACGTCGTTTTCTACTGCGCCGAAGCAGGGCTGCTTATCGCGGGCGACGTATTGTTTTACGAAACCATAGGCAGAACCGACTTCCCGCGCGGCAACCACGCCGACCTCATCCATAATATCCGCACCAAACTGTTCGTCCTGCCCGAAGATACCCGCGTCATCGCGGGACACGGCAGAATGACCGACATCGGGCATGAAAAACGGCACAATCCGTTTTTTTAAATCCTGAAAGCGAAAGGTCGTCTGAAACACGGATAAGCGTTTCAGACGACCTTTTTAAAAAATTGGCATAAAACTTGCATGGAATCTGAACAAGAAATTAACATTTCGCCTTAAATTTGATTAAACATCAAAATAAACAACCAGTAACGCGATTTTACCCGACCCGGACACACGCTTGCCTGAAGCCGATGTACCATCATTTCCAATTATATTCGTATGAAATTGTTACAAAGTGACAATAAACGGCATCTGCACAAAGGGCAGCGTGCGGGTAAATCGTATTTTTCCATGCGGCAGAGGCATAACCGAAGCCGCCAACATGAAAAAGGATTAACCATGAAAACGTCCCGCATCGCCAAAACCGCCCTTTACCTCGCTGCCGCAGCCGTACTGTCCGCCTGCGCCGGCAAAAGCCACGTTAAAGCCGACGGAACGACGGACAACCCCGTCTTTCCGAAACCCTACTCCGTAACCTTCAATAAAAACCAAGGCACATTCCCTACCGCCGATGAACTCGAACAGATGAAACCGGGTCTGAGCAAAGACGACATTTACAAAATCCTCGGCCGTCCGCACTACGATGAAGGTATGTTCGGCGTGCGCGAATGGAATTACCTCTTCCACTTCCGCACTCCCGGCGTTCCCGCCAATCCCGACATCGGCTCCGGCGTAGAAGGCATTACCACCTGCCAATACAAAGTCTTGTTTGACAAACACAAATACGCCCGCAGCTTCCATTGGAAAGCCGTCTTCCCGGAAGACGCCGTCTGCCCGCCCGCACAACCCGAGCCGAAGGCTGCCGAACCTCAAATCATCATCCGCGAGGTTGCGCCTGAAACACCCCACCGCATCCGCAGATAACAGGAAACCATGTTGAAAAGAATCATCCTCGGCGTATCGCTGCTGGCAGGGCTGAACAGCTTTGCCGCAGCCGATGCCGCCAAAGAATACATGCAACGCAAAAAAGTCATCGTCAACACCGCCAAAGCCGAACTGTGTTTCACCGACGATGCCCAGTGTTACCCCGTGCTCATCGGCAAAACCACGCCGAAAGGCACATTTGATATGCAGTTGATGAAGACTTCCAAACCCGGCTACGGCGGCGAAATCATCGGCTTCAAGCAGGAAAAAGACTTCCTCTTCGCCCTGCACCGCGTCTGGACGCTCAAACCCTCCGAGCGCCGTATGCAGCGCATCGCTTCCAACGTCGTCTCCGACCGCATCATCACCAACGGCTGCATCAACGTAACCGACAAAGTGTACGACAAATTGCGCCAATATTTTGTTTTGGAAGTGATTTGACGGGTTTCACCATAATATAGCAGGCATGAAAAAGGTCGTCTGAAACTTGAAATTCAAGGTTTCAGACGACCTTTTTATTGACTCGATACATACTTGGAGCAACCGAACCCGTAGCGTGGGCTTCGTCCGCGAAATCTGCCGTTTAATAATCTGAATCAGTTATCTGTTTCCGTGTATTCATTTCGTGGGTAAAGCCCACGCTACGGATTGCTTCAACGGCAACCTGTCCCTTCCCCCGTCCGGCGGGTGAAGGTTAGGATGGGGGTGGTTCTATGGCTTTGGGTAAAATCAAATTAGTTTGCTCCATAGAGCCACCCTCTCCCCAGCCCTCTCCCGCCAGACGGGAGAGGGGACAGGTTGCAGGTAAAAACGAGGTCGTCTGAAACTTTAAGATTCGGGTTTTATAGAAACTTGTTAATACTCGTTTTCAGACGACCTTGTTTGTTCAATCAACACGTGCTTGGGATAACTCAAGTAGCGTGGGCTTTGCCCACGAAATCCACTACTTAACCATTCAAATTAGACAATAATTGAATTTGCTTTCATCTCGTGGGCAAAGCCCACGCTACTCGTTGCTGTAACGGCAACCTGCCCCTTCCCCCCGTCAGGCGGAGGAAGGTTAGGATGGGGATGGCTTTGTGGGTTTAGGTAAAATCAAATTCGTTCAGCCTTTAGAACCCCCTCTCCCGCCAGACGGGAGAGGTTGAAGACCGCAGATAAAAACAAGGTCGTCTGAAAACCTGAATCCCAAATTTTCAGACGACCTCTTTATTTTCAAACCTGACTTACTTGACGCGTCCTGCTTTCAACACGCGTTGGGCGAAGAACACCATGCCTGTGATGAAGAACGCCAGACCCAGCCAGGATGCGGTGGTTTCCCAGTTTTCCATACCCAGCGCGAGCGGTGCGTCGGAGCCGCCGTTGGTCACGGAGAAGGCGATGATGAACGCCATCACTACGCCGACCAGGCTTTCGCCGACAATCAAGCCGGCGGAGAACAAGGTTCCGATGCGTTCGGCGTTTTTCAGACGACCTTCACGGTTTTCCGCTTTCTTGCCGATGATGTGTTTCAACACCGCGGCCAACACTGCGCCGATCACGATGGGCATAGTGACGGACGGCGGCAGGTAGATGCCCATGCCGACGGCGAGGACAGGCAGTGCGCGTTTGCCGCCGGACGATTTTTTCAACACCAAGTCGACGACGATCAACACCGCGCCGATCGCGATGCCGGTGAAGATGTACGCCCATTCAAGGTTGTGGGCGAAGATACCCGACGCAATGGTCGTCATCAAAGTCGCTTGCGGAGCCGCCAAAGCCTGCGCCGCGTCCATGCCTTCGCGCGGCATTGCACCGGTAAAGCCGTAGGCTTCGTAGAGCAGTTCCAACACGGGCGAGATAACGAATGCGCCGACGATACAGCCGATAATCAACGCAATCTGTTGTCTCCACGGCGTTGCTTTGAGCAGGTAGCCGGTTTTCAAGTCTTGCAGGTTGTCGTTGGAAATCGAGGCCACGCAGATCACCGCCGAGCCGCAGAACAAGGTCAGCGCCAGCAAGAATTTGCGGTTGGCTTCATCCGCCATCAAGCCGCCGGATTCGCCCACGACCAACAACACCAGCGAAATGATGACGATGGAAACGATGCCCACGCCGGAAATCGGGCTGGAAGACGAGCCGACCAAACCTGCCATATAACCGCAGGCGGAGGCGACCAAAAAGCCGATGACGGAAGCCAAAAGCGTGCAAACGACCACCAAAAGCCAAGCCATGCCGCCAGTAATATGCGAATCGCCGATAAAGTGATAAAACGATACGCCCAGAACCAACATCATGGACAATACCCAGAAAATCATGGTCTTAGGCGACAAATCCTGTTCTGTACGTTCCGCCGCAGGCGCGCCGCCGCCGAAACTCTTGAACGACATTTTCAGACCTTCCAGCATCGGTTTGAGCAACATCAAAAGCGTCCAAACCGCCGCGATACCGATGGTACCCGCGCCAATAAAGCGTACTTTTTCCTTCCACAGCTTCATCGCAAACGCCGCCATTTCCATATCGGCAGGCTGCGGAATGTGCGATGAAAAATACGGCACGGCAATGCCCCAAGCAATCGAAATGCCCAACAAGATGGCAATACCGCCCGTCAGTCCGACCAGATAGCCCGCGCCCAACAATGCCAGCGAAAAGCCCATCGGCAGTTGGAAAATCGCCGTGCCGCTTTTGAACCAATAACTCGCGCTGTCGGCAATCACGCGCAAACCGTTGGAACAAAAGCTCATAAAGCCCGCCAACGCGCCTCCGGCCGCCAGCTCTTTAATGCCGCTGCCGCCCTGACGGCCTTCCTCCTCGTGGCTGCCGACTTTCAAAATCTCCGCCGCCGCCACGCCTTCGGGATAAGGCAACTCGCTTTTCACCACCATCGCGTAACGCAGCGGAATGGTGAAAATCACCCCCAAAATCCCGCCGGCAATACATAAAAGCGTCGTCTGCCAAAACGGGAAACCGCTCCAGTAGCCCGCCATCAGCAAACCGGGCAGGACAAAGATGATGGTCGAAAGTGTACCCGCCGCCGAAGCCTGCGTCTGCACCATATTGTTTTCCAAAATATTGCTGCCTTTGAAAAACTTCAAAACCGCCATCGAAATCACCGCAGCCGGAATCGACGAAGCAAAGGTCAGACCGACCTTCAAACCGAGGTAAACGTTCGATGCGGTAAAGATAACGGTAATCAGCGCACCGAGTATCATGCCCCGAAGCGTCAGCTCGCGGTAGTCCGCATAAGGATCGTGAGTGGATTGTGTCATCGTAGATAGCCTTTCTGTTAAGAAAAAACGTACGGCAGGCTCGAACCGGCTGCCGAATCTGCCTTTATGGTGTTGCGACAGCAAGGAAATGTCAAGTTAGACAAAGAATATGCAAAGAAAACGGAAAGGCAAAAGGTCGTCTGAAACCTTAAATCCTCCTTTTCAGACGACCTTTCCCCCGTCTCGCCCGCACGATTTACGGTATAATTCCCATCTTTATCCATTGTTTTCCCAAGCATAAACCATGACACGCAAAATCCTCGTTACCTCCGCGCTGCCCTATGCCAACGGCAGCATCCACCTCGGCCACATGGTCGAACACATCCAAACCGACGTTTGGGTGCGCTTTCAAAAACTGCGCGGCCACGAGTGCCACTACTGCTGCGCCGACGACACCCACGGCACGCCCGTGATGCTTGCCGCGCAAAAACAAGGCATCGCGCCTGAAGACATGATTGCCAAAGTGCGCGAAGAACACCTCGCCGACTTCACCGGCTTTTTCATCGGCTACGACAATTATTACAGCACCCATTCCCCTGAAAACAAACAGTTTTCCCAAGACATTTACCGCGCATTGAAAGCCAACGGCAAGATTGAGAGCCGCGTCATCGAGCAGCTTTTCGACCCTGAAAAACAAATGTTCCTGCCCGACCGCTTCGTCAAAGGCGAATGCCCCAAATGCCACGCCCAAGACCAATACGGCGACAACTGCGAAGTCTGCGGCACGACCTATTCCCCGACCGAACTGATCAACCCGTATTCCGCCGTTTCCGGTGCCAAACCCGAATTGCGCGAATCCGAACACTTCTTCTTCAAACTGGGCGAATGCGCCGACTTCCTCAAAGCATGGACTTCCGGCAACAACCCGCACGACGGCAAGCCCCACCTGCAAGCCGAAGCCCTCAACAAAATGAAAGAATGGCTGGGCGAAGGCGAAGAAACCACCCTTTCCGACTGGGACATCTCCCGCGACGCGCCGTATTTCGGTTTCGAAATCCCCGACGCGCCGGGCAAATACTTCTACGTCTGGCTGGACGCGCCGGTCGGCTACATGGCGTCGTTTAAAAACCTGTGCGACCGCATCGGCATCGATTTCGACGAATACTTCAAAGCCGACAGCCAAACCGAGATGTACCACTTCATCGGCAAAGACATCCTCTATTTCCACGCCCTGTTCTGGCCCGCCATGCTGCATTTCTCCGGCCACCGCGCCCCGACCGGCGTGTACGCACACGGCTTTTTGACCGTCGACGGACAAAAAATGTCCAAATCGCGCGGCACCTTCATCACCGCCAAATCCTATCTGGAACAAGGCCTGAACCCCGAGTGGATGCGCTACTACATCGCCGCCAAACTCAACAGCAAAATCGAAGACATCGATTTGAACCTGCAAGACTTTATCAGCCGCGTAAACAGCGACCTCGTCGGCAAATACGTCAACATCGCCGCCCGCGCGTCAGGTTTCATCGCCAAACGCTTTGAAGGTCGTCTGAAAGACGTTTCAGGCAGCGCATTGCTGGCAAAACTCGCCGCCGAAAGCGACAGCATCGCCGAGCAATACGAAAACCGCGAATACGCCCGCGCCCTGCGCGACATCATGGCATTGGCGGATGCGGTAAACGAATACGTCGATGCCAACAAACCATGGGAATTAGAGAAAATTATTAAATCTCCAAATTTGGAATGGAGATTTGAAAATATTCATGATGATTTGCCAAAACTTAAAGATGATATCTTTTTGAAATCTATATTAATACAAAATTATTTAGAGAATGATTTTGAAAAAGCTAAGAATTCACTTTCTAGTAATCAAAAAATAATTTTTGAGAAAATGAAGGAAAATTATTCTAAAAATAAGGAAAATATCAGATTATATGTTCAAAAATATATAGAAGAAAATATAGATCATATTTTTGATGAGCATAAAAAATCATCAGTAGATAATTCAGAATATAATTTGAAATTATATTCAAAGGAAGAAATCAAGTCTGATAAGACAATAGATTTAATTGTGAGCTTATTCATTAACACTAAGTCATTGAATAGTACATTGCACGAAGTATGCAGCGAGCTGATCAACGCCTTCAAAATCCTCACCATCTACCTCGCGCCCGTGCTGCCCAAAGTCGCCGAGCGCGCCGCCGCCTTCCTCAATCTCGACGGCCTGCGCTGGGCCGATGCCGCAACCGTGCTGCCCGAAGGCCACACCATCAACAAATACGAACATTTAATGCAACGAGTGGAGCAAAAACAAGTGGACGATTTAATCGAAGCCAACAAACAAAGCATCGCCGCCGCAGCCGCGCCTGCCGCCGAAGAGAGCAAATACGAAAAAGTCGCCGAACAGGCAAGCTTCGACGACTTCATGAAAATCGATATGCGCGTCGCCAAAGTATTGAACTGCGAAGCCGTCGAAGGCAGCACCAAACTCCTGAAATTCGACCTCGATTTCGGTTTTGAAAAACGCATCATCTTCTCCGGCATCGCCGCATCTTACCCAAATCCTGCCGAATTGAACGGCCGCATGGTCATCGCCGTCGCCAACTTCGCCCCGCGCAAAATGGCAAAATTCGGCGTATCCGAAGGCATGATCCTCTCCGCCGCCACGGCAGAGGGCAAACTGAAGCTGCTTGATGTCGATGCAGGCGCGCAGCCCGGAGATAAAGTAGGCTAAACGTTAAAAGGTCGTCTGAAAACAGTTTCAGACGACCTTTCTACACGATAACGCGTCATGAACATCATCCCCTTGCAAGCCTGCCACATCGAACCGCTCTCCCGTGCGCTCTACCAAGAATGGCACGACTTCGCCCCGTGGTCATCGCTTGAAAAAATCCGTGCCTATTACCGAAAATGTCTGGACGGGGACGGTTTGCCGCTCGCCTTTGCCGCAGTTGCGGAAGACGGACGGCTGCTCGGTTCCGCCGCGCTCAAACGCTTCGACATGGAAGAATTTCCGCAATACGAATACTGGCTGGGCGACGTATTCGTCCTGCCCGAATATCGAGGCAAAGGCATCGGACACGCGCTCATCACCCATTGTCTGCAAACCGCCCGCTCCTTACGCCTGCCCGATCTTTACCTCTATACGCCCGACGTACAGGCGGTTTACGCCAAATACGGCTGGCGGGAAATTGCGACGCAATGGCACAACGGCGAAACCGTCTCTGTGATGAAACTGGATTTACAGATCGTCTGAAAACGTAGAAACAGACATCGCAAGGTTGCGTCTGATATGTTCAGACGACCCTTCCGACCATTCATACCCTGTAAACGCCCTTCGGAAGAATTCTTCCCGCCCGCCCGCAAAAACCGTCAAAATCCCTTATAATTCCGAATCTAACCGAATCCCGTCCTGCCGGCAGCGCCGTCGGGACTTGTCTCAACAACGAAAGAAACACTGTGGACAAACTCAAAATCACCGCCAACGGCCCGCTCAACGGCGAAATCATCGTATCCGGCGCGAAAAACGCCGCCCTGCCGCTGATGTGTGCCGGACTCTTGACCTCCGGCACCCTGCGCCTGAAAAACGTACCCATGCTCGCCGACGTCAAAACCACCCAAAAACTGCTGCAAGGCATGGGCGCACGCGTTTTGACCGATAACGTTCACGAATTCGAAATCAACGGCGGCACCGTCAACAACACCTGCGCCCCCTACGAACTGGTGAAAACCATGCGCGCCTCCATCCTCGTGCTCGGCCCGACGCTGGCGCGTTTCGGCGAAGCACAAGTCAGCCTGCCCGGCGGCTGCGCCATCGGTTCGCGCCCCGTTGACCAGCACCTCAAAGGCCTCGAGACCATGGGAGCGGAAATCACCATCGAACACGGCTACGTCAAAGCCAAAGGTCGTCTGAAAGGCACGCGCGTGGTGATGGATATGATTACCGTCGGCGGTACGGAAAACCTGCTGATGGCGGCGACCCTTGCCGAAGGCACAACCATCCTCGAAAACTGCGCCATCGAACCCGAAGTCGTCGATTTGGCGGAATGCCTCGTCAAAATGGGTGCGAAAATCAGCGGCATCGGTACATCAACCATGACCGTCGAAGGCGTGAAAGAGCTGCACGGCTGCGAACACAGCGTCGTTCCCGACCGCATCGAAGCCGGTACCTTCCTCTGCGCCGTCGCCATGACCGGCGGCAAAGTCGTCCTGCGCAAAGCCGCGCCTAAAACCATGGAAGTCGTTTTGGACAAACTCGTCGAAGCCGGCGCCATCATCGAAGCGGGCGACGACTGGATTTCCATCGACATGCAGCAACGGCCGAAAGCGGTAAACATCCGCACCACCGAACACCCTGGCTTCCCGACCGACATGCAGGCGCAGTTTATGGCGATGAACGCCGTTGCCGAAGGCGACAGCCGCGTCGTCGAAACCATCTTTGAAAACCGCTTCATGCACGTTCCCGAACTCAACCGCATGGGCGCGAACATCACCACCGAAGGCAACACCGCCTTCGTCAAAGGCGTGGAAAAACTCTCCGGCGCCGTCGTGATGGCGACCGACCTGCGCGCCTCCGCCAGCCTCGTCATGGCAGGCTTGGTCGCAGGCGGCGAAACTATCGTCGAACGCATCTACCACCTCGACCGCGGCTACGAACACATCGAGAAAAAACTCGGTCAAGTCGGCGCGAAAATCGAACGGGTACGCGGTTAAGAGCCTTGTGTCAAAAAGGTCGTCTGAAAACTTGAGATTCAGGTTTTCAGACGACCTTTATCATAGAAAAAAGCCCGCAAATCCCTTACAATACGCCCCTAAAATTTTGAAAGAACACAAGAATCATGGAA
>ERZ772974.1820-NODE-1820-length-13499-cov-6.515918_pt1 | contig 13499 bp, 9 predicted proteins | sample MGYA00580671_ERZ772974 | MGnify/ENA primary metagenome ERZ772974 (study PRJEB29015, sample SAMEA2738065) | human oral metagenome | biome: human oral; feature: human-associated habitat; material: saliva | place: China | collected 2218 ... | reverse complement strand
TTGCTAACATTGTCGCAAATTTTAATTTAATGCGATTACCGTTTTCATCGGTTTTATGTAATTCGCCCATATTTTCGTTGTATTCTAAGAATTCCCAATCTTTGTAGTATTCTTTTAATTCTCCTTCAGAGAACGTAAATGAGAACGCTAATGGACAAGGTACTTCAGGCGTAGACATTGCTGCTACAATTAGATTATAACCGCCTGGGTTGGTGTGTTCTTGCATATTCTTAATAATGGCAGGAATTCGTTCACGATTTAAGAACATAAATACTACGGTCGATACAATAAAGTCGTAGTTTTCTTGAATATTAGCAGTGTTAATATCATACACAGCCGTTTTAATATTCAAGTTTTCTTTATCTTTAGTTTCATTTAAGAAGGCAATGCTATTTTCGTTGTGATCCCACGAAGTCACATCATAACCTTTTAAACTTAAATAAAGGGAGTTACGACCTTGTCCGCAGCCTAAATCTAACACCTTACAAGGTTTGATAATTTTAGCTGCATCAACCACATCACCGTGCGTTGCCGTCATATTGTATTTTTTACTGAAGTAATCTTCTTTTTTACAGTAGAAACCAAGTGTACATTCTAAGTCATCAGAAAGGGCTTCAACTCGGTGCCAGGCTTGTGGCTCGACGAACGGAATATTACTTTCAGGCGTGAAAATATGTTCAGCAATAACATCACCATCTTCAGTTAGCTCATAAAACTTAAGTTTACCTTTTAGCACCGTAAGTTTGCCCCAAGTGCCCACTTTAGTATTGTGCTTTTCTTGGAACATTTTAGGTAATTTATCTTTTGTCCAAACTGGCATTTGTTTATAACAGATAAGTTCGTTTGTCATAATGAATTCCTTTTAATTTGCGTAATAAATAGCTGATTGCTATGGTAGGTTATTTAATTCTATTTAGCAATAAAAAAGGCGACCTAAGTCGCCTAAATATTAAATTATTTTACTTGCATACCTGCAGTGACACAGCTATCAGCAGAAAGCAAGAATAAATCACTTCCGCCAGTACCAGCAGAAAGAATCATCCCTTCTGATACGCCGAATTTCATTTTACGCGGTGCAAGGTTTGCAACCACAATAACAAAACGACCTTCTAATTCTTCAGGTTTGCTATAAGCCGCTTTAATGCCTGAGAACACTTGACGAGTATGGTCACCTAAATCTAATTCAAAACGTAAGAGTTTGTTTGATTCTGGTACAGCTTCGCACTTCAGCACTTTTGCCACACGCATATCAATTTTAGCAAAATCGTCAATGGTAATGGTGTCAGCAATGGGTTCAATGTTTGAAAGTGCGGTCGCTTTAGCCGCTGTTTTTTCTGTCGCTTTGTTTGCTTCAGCGAAAAGTGCTTTAGTTTCTTCTACAACAGCATCAATTTGTTTTTTCTCTAAACGAGAGAAAAGGGCTTTAAATGGAGTAAGTTGATGACCTAATAGTGGCTGTGCAATATTATCCCATGTTAGTTCTGTTTGTAAGAACGCTTCTGCACGTTCAGCCAGTTTTGGAAGAACCGGTTTTAAGTAAGACATCAATACACGGAAAAGCTCGATACCCATTGAGCAAACTGCTTGTAATTCAGCCTCTTTGCCTTCTTCTTTTGCAATTACCCAAGGCGCTTTTTCATCAATATATTTATTGGCCTTATCAGTTAATGCCATAATTTCACGAATGGCTTTGTTGTATTCACGGCTTTCATAATAAGCAGCGATTTGTTCCGCTTGTGCAGTGAATTCAGCGAAAAGTGCTTCGTCTTCTAATTTATCTGCTAATTTGCCCTCAAAGCGTTTTGCGATAAAGCCTGCATTACGAGAAGCTAAATTGACTAATTTATTAACGATATCCGTATTGACACGTTGAACGAAATCTTCCAAATTGAAATCAAGATCTTCGATACGATCGTTTAATTTTGCTGCGTAGTAATAACGTAAACATTCCGGATCAATGTGATTTAAATAGGTGCTGGCTTGGATAAATGTACCGCGTGATTTCGACATTTTGGCGCCATCTACGGTGACATAACCGTGAGCAAACACATTGGTTGGTTTGCGGTATTCGCTACCTTCTAACATCGCCGGCCAGAATAGGCTGTGGAAATACACGATATCTTTACCGATAAAGTGATAAAGTTCTGCATCGCTGTTTTCTCCCCAGAATTCATTAAAATCAATGCCTTCACGATCGCAGAGATTTTTGAAAGAAGCCATGTAGCCAATTGGCGCATCCAACCAAACATAGAAGAATTTATCTTTTGCACCTGGAATCTCAAAACCAAAATAAGGTGCATCACGAGAGATATCCCATTGTTGTAAGCCACTTTCAAACCATTCTTGCATTTTGTTTGCAATTTCAGGTTGAAGTGAGCCAGAGCGAGTCCATTCTTTTAACATGCCTTCAAAAGCGGGCAAGTCAAAGAAAAAGTGTTCAGACTCTTTGACGATAGGTGTTGCACCAGACACTGCAGAACGTGGATTAATTAAATCCATCGGGCTATAAGTAGAGGCACAAACTTCACAGTTATCGCCGTATTGATCTTCTGCTTTACATTTTGGGCAAGTCCCTTTGACGAAACGATCCGGTAAGAACATATTCTTTTCAGGATCGAATAACTGAGAAATGACTTTTGTTTTAATGAAGCCTTTTGCTTTTAATTTATTGTAAATATCAGCGGTGAGTTGTTTATTTTCTTCACTGTGAGTAGAGTGATAATTATCAAAACTGATATTAAAACCTGCAAAATCGCGTATGTGATCAGCTTTTGCTTTTGCGATTAATTCTTCTGGTGTAATGCCTAATTTATCGGCATTAAGCATAATTGGTGTGCCGTGCGCATCATCAGCACAGACAAAATGAATTTTATTGCCACGCATACGTTGGAAACGTACCCAAATATCCGCTTGAATATGTTCTAACATATGGCCTAAATGAATGGCACCATTTGCATAAGGCAATGCACAAGTGACTAAAATTTTACGAGGTTGAGTTGTCATTATTTTTCTCTTATTCTTTTTGCAAAAATTGCGAGTATGTTACCCGATTAGTGCGATTTTTTCTAGTTTAGTTATACTTTTAGCTTAACATTTGAGGTGTAAAAGGGGTAGAATATCCCTGACAAATTTACTCTACTACCTACTACTATTAAAGGAATATTATGGCAACTGCTTTTTCTGAAAATTTAACGGCAGAACAACAATCTCAAGTTCTGCAAGTTTTCCAACAATTTCAACATCCAAGTTTGCAAAAAGACTTAATCGCATTAAATACTTTGAAGAAAGTAGAAAAAGGCGGTGACGTATTACGTATTGAATTACAATTGCCTTTTGCATGGAACACTGGCGTGGAGCAAGTGAAACAGCAACTTTCTGATGCGTTATTAAAAGCAACAGATAGCAAAGAAATCAAATGGGTGGTGAATTATCAAATCGCTACTTTAAAACGTGCGAATAATCAACCCGCTGTAAAAGGCGTGAAGAACATCATCGCGGTGACTTCAGGTAAAGGTGGGGTGGGTAAATCCTCTGTTTCGGTGAATCTTGCGCTTGCTTTACAAGCTCAAGGTGCTCGTGTGGGTATTTTAGATGCCGATATTTATGGTCCATCTGTTCCGCATATGTTAGGCGCCCCACATCAACGCCCAACTTCACCAGATAACCAACATATCACCCCAATTAAAGCACATGGTTTATCTGCAAACTCGATCGGTTTCTTAATGGATGAAGATAATGCAACTATTTGGCGTGGTCCAATGGCAAGTAGTGCATTAAGTCAGCTTTTAAATGAAACCTTATGGGATAGCTTAGATTACTTAGTGATCGATATGCCGCCGGGTACAGGTGATATCCAATTAACGCTTTCACAACAAATCCCTGTAACGGGTGCGGTAGTGGTCACAACACCACAAGATATTGCGTTATTAGATGCGGTGAAAGGTGTATCTATGTTTGAACGTGTGTCTGTACCAGTGTTAGGTATTGTGGAAAATATGTCTATGCATATTTGTAGCAATTGCGGCCATCACGAAGCGATTTTCGGTACTGGTGGTGCAGAAAAAATGGCACAAAAATACAATGTGAAAGTATTGGGTCAGTTACCTTTGAATATTCAAGTTCGTCAAGATTTGGATGCAGGTAAACCAACTGTGGTTGCTGCACCAGACAGTGAAATTGCGAAATCTTTCTTAGATTTAGCAGAGAAAGTGTCAACTGAGCTTTACTGGCAAGGTTCTGTGATTCCAAGCGAGATTTTATTCCGCGAAGTGAAATAATCACAAAAACACTAAAAAAAAAATTAACCGCACTTTAGGTCACCTAAAGTGCGGTTATTTTTTTAGGTAAATTTGCTTATTTTAAATGATCCGCATCATTTATTTTCTCAACGCAAAAACCGTTCTCATCGTCATAATGCACAACACTAATTGAGGTGTTAATGAGAGATACTGATTTATCTTCATCGCGGTGATTTTGCCACGTAGCACCGTTTAATAAGGCAAGCAATAAACGTAGAGTATGGCCATGCGACACAATGAGAATATTGCCTTGATTGTGGATCTTAATAATGTCGTGCAATGCTTTCATGGCTCGCTCGCCCAATTGTTCGAACGTTTCTCCGCCATTTACTTGAGCTTTGTAATTGGCAGGATCTTTAATGAGTTGTTTGAACTCTGGGTGTTCTCTTAACGTATCAACAACTTTGCCTTCCCAAGAACCAAAATACTGTTCATTTAAACCTTGGTGATGGAAAAGGGGAATATCACGTTTGCCGATAATGTGAGAGGCAGTTGCGATAGTACGTTTTAATACGCTGGAATAAGCGGCAATGAAAGGAATATGATTAAGTGCCACACCTGTTTTTTTCGCACCATTAATGCCTTCTTCGGTTAAAGGGGAATCGCCATGACCTTGCATTAAACCTTCCGTATTCCAAACAGTTTTACCGTGGCGAATGAAATAAAAAGTCAGTTGTTTTTTCATTTTCATGTCCATAAAAAAGATTAAGGAAGCCGAAACTTCCTTAATCATGATTTTAACGGGAGTAATAACCTGCCATTGAACTATATACGGCATTTTCTGCTTGAATGATGTTGTATTTCGCATTCAAGATAGAAAGTTGAGAGCTTTTCTCTGTGTTTGCCGCAGCGAGCCATTCACGTAATTCAGATACACCAGCATTGTAACGATCACGATAGTATTTGGTGATACGTTGGTTATAGCTGTGTGTTTTTTGCAAGTTAGCAAAGGCACTTTGTGCTTGTGTATAGGCGAAGTAGTTGGTATCTACATCATTCAAGGCTTTAGTGATGCTTTGCTCATAGTTTAAACGTGCGGTTTCATAATCTGCTTCAGAGATTTTCACGTTCCATTTTACGGTATTCCAGTTGAGGAATGGTAGGCTAATGCCGATTAAACCGGTACCAACTGGATTGTGCAATGCATTACCGACTTTGGTACCACTTGATGTTAAGCTACCGCCTAAAGTGACTTCAGGGAACCAACCTTTTTCAGTTGCTTTCGCATTTTTGAATGCACTGCTTAAGCGATATTGATAGCCTTTCACATCAGGACGATTCGCAATCACAGAAACGGGCACATTTAAATTTACGCCCACATTTTTCACATTAAGAATGTGTGGGAAGTTGATATTTAATGCTTCTTCCGGTTTTAAGTTCAGTAAGTTACGTAAAGTTTGTTCCGCTGTTTTACGTTGCGTTTGATAGTTGATCAAGTTGTTACGTGCGTTCAATACCGCTTGTTGTGCTTGATCCACACTTGCGCTGTCAGCCACACCTTGTGATAAACGGCGTTGCATAATGCTGCTAATGTCGTTGTAGTATTTAATGCTTTCTTGCGTGGTGCTGATTGCATCATTAAAGTAGGCAATTTGATAATAGGTTGTTACAACAGAGTTGATGAGTGAAAGTTTTGTTGCTTCTAAATCTTCAGCCGTTGCTTTGTGTGACCATTCGGCGGCATCTGCGGTATCCGCTAAACGTTGCCATAGATCTAACGTATAACTCACATTTAATGCACCTTTATGACTGATGGTTGAGTTGCCACCAGTTTTCAGATTTTTACCCGCAGAAGATTGGGTTGAACCGCTAAATGCCGGAATTAAATTCGCGCCTGCAAGGTTTGCATTATATAGAGCACGGTTTACGGCGACAGACGCTTTGGCTAAATCTTTGTTGTTAACTAATGCTTGTTCTACCACACGATTTAATTGTGAATCATTGTAAAGCGCCCACCAGTTTTCTTTTACATTAAATTGTTTGGTGATTTCCGCATAATTTTGGTAATCCTGCTGGCTCGCTTTATAAGAATCGCCGATATTAGCACAACCTGCTAGCGCAGTTGCCATCGCGATTGCTAAGGTTAATTTTTTCATTTTTAACATGGATTTTTTCCTTTCTTTTTAATTAAAGTGCGGTCAAAAATTAGTGAGAATTTTAACCGCTCTTTTGTGTTTTACAAAATTTCTTTATTCTCTCGCAAGGGCGGTAATCGGATCTAATTGTGCTGCACGTTTTGCCGGCATATAGCCGAAGATCACACCAATTAGGGTAGAGAAGACCACTGCGGCAACAATTGAGCCAGTTGAGAATGCCATCGTAAAGTCAGTCATAAATACGTTAAAGAGCAAACCGATTAAACCCGAAAGCAGAATCCCCGTCACGCCGCCAATTAAACAAATTAGTACGGCTTCAATTAAAAATTGTTGCAGAATGTTAAATTGTCTCGCACCAATAGCCATGCGCACACCAATTTCTTTGGTTCGTTCAGTAACAGAAACCAACATAATATTCATTACCCCAATACCGCCTACAATCAATGAAATAAAGGCAATAGAGGAAATGAGCAATTTCATCGTGCCTGTTGTGCTTTCAACGGTTTGTTTAATGGTATCGCTATTCATGATAAAGAAATCTTTTTTACCATGACGCATGGTGAGCAATTCAGTAATTCCTTTTTCAGCGACAGTCGTATTCACGGAATCATCTACTTTTACGGTAATCGAGCCAATTTTTTTACTGCCCGAAATACGATTCATCACGGTGGTATAAGGGGCATAGAGATTAAGTGAACTGCTTGCCCCGCCCATTTGTTTATCAGATACCACGCCAATAATACGTAATGGACGTTTATTAAACATCACAATTTTGCCGATGGGGTTTTCATCCGGGAAAATGGATTTTTTTGCACTTTCATCGATTAAGGCTACTTGGTTGTTATCAGCAACATCTTGAGCAGAAAATAAATTACCAGATTTTAGTTTTAATCCCTCTACATCAAAATATTGTTCGCCTACACCTTTTAAATTGGTCGAGGAGAAAGTTTGGTTGCCATAAATCAATGTGCCACTTGATGAGCTATTTGGCGTGACACTTTGTACATAGCTTTGTTGATTTAAGGCAGTGGCATCATTAATTGTGAGATTCTGCATTTGTTCAGCACGACGATCACCAAAGCCTGTACCATTAAAGATGGTCATAGTACTTGTACCAATACCTTTAATATTCTCTAAGATTTTTTGTTGTGAACCATTTCCCAATGCTACGACAGAAACTACGGAGGTAATCCCGATAATAATCCCGAGCATGGTTAAAAGAGAACGCATTTTGTGGGCAATAATCGCACTCACAGACATACGAAAGGCTTCAACAAATTGATCTTTGCTGAACCCAAAGTGCGGTTTAGATTTGGTTGGATTTTCGACCGCACTTTTTACTGCTTCTTTTTGCGTATCGCCAATAATTTCGCCGTCTTTAATTTCAATCACGCGATTCGCACTGGCGGCAATTTCTCGGTCGTGGGTTACCATAATAATAGTGTGGCCTTCAGCGTGTAATTGACGCAGAATTTCTATCACATTTTGACCACTTTGTGAATCCAATGCACCAGTGGGTTCATCGGCTAAAATAATTTCACCGCCATTCATCAACGCACGCGCAATACTCACACGTTGTTGCTGACCACCAGAAAGCTGGCTTGGTTTATTTTGCCATTTATCGCCTAAACCTAATTTTTCTAAAAGTTGTTTCGCACGAGCAAGACGTTTTTCTTGCGACATCCCCGCATAAATTGCAGGCAAGGCGACGTTTTCTGCTGCGGTCAAGCTCGACAATAAGTTATAGCGTTGGAAAATAAAGCCGAATTTTTGGCTACGTAAATCTGAAAGCTGATCTTTGCTTAATTCAATGGTTTCTTTGCCATTGATTTTGTAAGAACCACTGGTGGCAGTATCCAAACACCCGATGATGTTCATCAAGGTTGATTTACCGGAACCGGATTGCCCAATAATCGCGACGAAATCGCCTTTTTCAATATTTAAAGAGACATTCTTCAAAATATGAACGCGATTTTCGCCTTCACCGAAGTAACGGTTGAGATCCTTAATTTCAATAATATTCATTAATTTTCTACCGCACTTTTAGAACATTCTTGGACCACGAGGCATAGAGCCAACTTGTTCACCATTCGCAACTTGCGACACGATGACTTTTTCACCTTCGTTTAAACCCGATTTGATTTCAGTTTTGAAATCATTTTGAACACCGGTTTCAACTTCACGCGGTTCAGGTTGATTTTTATCATTCAATACATTGACAAAGCTTTTGCCATCACGTTTTTGGATAGCCATATTGGAAACTAATAACACATCTTTCGCGTTGGCAATTTTGATGTTGTTTTCTGTCGTCATTCCGATGCGTAAAGTACGATCAGGGTTATCAATCAAAACATTGGCGTAATAGTAGATCGCACTGGTCGTTGAGCTGCTACTTGAACTTGTCGAAGATGATGTTGAAGAACTATCACTTGTTGTGGTATTGGCTGGATCAACCGAATCAATGACAGAGTGATACACGGTTTGGCTATCCGATAAAATAGTAAAACTCACTTCTTGACCTGCTTTCACTTTGGTGATGTCGCCTTCTGAAATTTCAGGCTTAATTTTCATTTTGCTTAAATCAGCAATAGTTACAATCGTTGGAGCCGTTTGGTTGGCATTAACGGTTTGACCTTCAGAAACGGGCACGGAAATAACAGTACCGTCCATTGGTGCGGTGATTTTGGTGTAACCCACATTGGTTTCTGCGGTATTCACTTCAATTTCAGCTTGTTTGATATTGGCTTCAATGGCTTCCATTTCAGCTTTCGCATTATCAAGTGTGCTTTTTGCAGTATTCAAACTGTCTAAAGACGTCGCTTTTTGTGTATAAAGTTTTGATAAGCGGTTATAGCTTGAAAGGGCTACATCATAAGCGGTTTTCTTCGCTTTTAATTGAGCTTGATAGCTGACTAATGCGGCCTTTTTGGTATTTAAGGTATTAATTTGGGTTGTGGAATCAATATCCGCGATCATTTCGCCTTTTTTGATTTCTTGCCCTAATTTGACATAGAGTTTGGTGATTTTACCCGAAGCTTGGGCGCCGACATCAACTTCATTCACGCTTTCAACTGAACCAGAGGCGACAACTGTTTTTTCCACATTGCCACGTGTAACGGATTCCGTCAGATAAGTCGTTTCTTGTTTGCTATTGCTTGAGAAAAAATAATAAGCTGCGCCAGCAGCAACGAGTAATCCGAGTAAAATAAAAAAGCGTTTTTTCATAAAGACTTTGTCATCCCAAATAAAAAAAATGAACGTTTGTTCAGTGAAGTATATTCTAAAGGTAAACTTTTCAGTTTGCACGAAAAATCTTCAAGTTAGACCTAAAAATCCTAAAAAATTCAGTATTAATTTAATGAAAGTGCGGTTAGTTTTGGGATCAAATTCACAACGCCAGACTTTTCGTATAGAATGGGGAGATTATTTTCAATTTATTGAGAAATTTATGAGCAATACAGAACACACTCTAGAAAATGCGGAAAATACCCGCACACACAATTTCATTACTCAAATTATTGATGAAGATTTAGCTTCGGGTAAACACAAAAGTGTTCATACTCGTTTCCCGCCTGAGCCGAATGGCTATTTGCATATTGGTCATGCCAAATCAATTTGCTTAAACTTCGGCTTAGCAAAAGAGTATAACGGTTTATGTAACCTACGTTTTGATGATACCAACCCGGTGAAAGAAGACGTGGAATATGTGGATTCCATTAAAGCCGATGTGGAATGGTTAGGCTTTAAATGGGAAGGCGAACCGCGTTATGCATCTGATTACTTCGATGCACTTTATGGCTATGCGATTGAGTTAATAGAAAAAGGTTTAGCGTATGTGGATGAACTTTCTCCAGATGAAATGCGTGAATATCGTGGTACATTAACTGAGCCAGGTAAAAACAGCCCATATCGTGATCGTAGTGTTGAAGAAAACTTAGCGTTATTCGAAAGAATGAAAAACGGTGAGTTTGCGGAAGGGACATTAAGTCTTCGTGCGAAAATCGACATGGCTTCACCATTTATGGTCATGCGTGATCCCGTGCTTTATCGTATTAAATTTGCGAGCCATCACCAAACCGGTGATAAATGGTGCATTTACCCAATGTACGATTTCACTCACTGTATCTCTGATGCGATTGAGCGTATTACACACTCTTTATGTACATTAGAATTCCAGGACAACCGTCGTTTATACGACTGGGTGTTGGAAAATATTAGTATTGAACGTCCATTACCGCATCAATATGAATTTTCACGTTTGAATTTAGAAGGTACATTAACGTCTAAACGTAAATTATTGAAATTAGTGAATGAAGGCATTGTGGATGGTTGGAACGATCCGCGTATGCCAACGATTTCAGGTTTACGTCGTCGCGGTTATACACCGGCTTCGTTACGTGAATTCTGCCGTCGTATCGGTGTGACTAAACAAGATAACGTTGTAGAGTATTCTGCGCTTGAAGCATGCATTCGAGAAGATTTAAATGAAAACGCGCCACGTGCAATGGCGGTGATTGATCCTGTTCGCGTAGTGATTGAAAACTTTGAAGGCGAAGAAACCTTAACGGCGCCAAATCACCCGAATCGTCCTGAATTAGGTGAGCGTCAATTACCGTTTACGAAAGAGCTTTATATTGATCGCGCAGACTTCCGTGAAGAAGCGAACAAACAATATAAGCGCTTAGTATTAGGTAAAGAAGTACGTTTACGTAATGCTTATGTAATTAAAGCTGAACGTGTTGAAAAAGATGCAAATGGTGAAATCACCACGATCTTCTGTACTTACGATCCAGAAACGTTAGGTAAAAATCCAGCGGATGGACGCAAAGTGAAAGGGGTAATTCACTGGGTGTCTGCAGTGCATAATCACCCAGCAGAGTTCCGTTTATATGAACGCCTCTTCACCGTACCAAACCCTGGTGCAGCAGAAGAAATCGAAAGCGTGTTGAATCCAACCTCTTTAGTGGTAAAACACGGTTTTGTAGAACAAAGCCTCGCAAATGCGGAACCAGAAAAAGGTTACCAATTTGAACGCGAAGGTTATTTCTGTGCGGATAACAAAGATAGCCGCCCAGAGCACTTAGTGTTTAACTTAACCGTAAGCTTAAAAGAAGGCTTCTAATTCTAAACAACAAAGTGCGGTCAAAAATCACGTAAATTTTGACCGCACTTTTTTTATTGATTTCACTATGCAATTTGAATCTCATTTTTGGCAAAAAAAATCTCTCCTTGAAATGACGGAATCCGAATGGGAAGCTTTATGTGATGGCTGCGGAAAATGCTGTTATCGAAAATACATTCAAGGACGAGGCAAGCGTGAAAAACTCTATTACACACGCATTGCTTGCAATCTATTAGATGTGGAAACAGGAAAGTGTCGTAATTATCCTGAACGTTTTAAAATCGAAAGTGATTGCACCAAATTAACCAAAAAGAATTTGCCTGATTTTGGGTGGTTGCCGAATACCTGTGCGTATCGTTTATTGTATGAGGGGAAACCTTTGCCCGAATGGCATCCCTTAATCAGCGGCGATCCTAATTCAGTGAAAAAAGCAGGCATTTTAATTCAAGATGGCGTGCATGAAGAAGATGTCATTGATTGGTTTGAATTTGTCATTGAAACTGAATAATTTAAATTTCGTTGTTTTTTTATTCTCTTTAAACTTTGTTTTTTGATTTAGGTCACAATTTGCAAGATTGGCAATTGTATTTCAATTGTGCTTACTTATAATACTTATTAAGTATTATATAGATGTATCATTCGTTGTATGCAAATGTCCTTATCACTTAAACAATCTGCTGAAAAACTTGGCATTTCGTTTTCCCATTATGATATTAATGGGCATTTGATTGATGCATCGCCAACCTGTATTGATTATTTTATCGAGCAGTTGCAATTTCCGCCGAATATTGGACAAAACCAGCCGTTCCAAGATGTGATTTGTGCCTTTGAAAACGAACCCATTCATGATGATTTAACCGCGTTTTCTTCTCCTCCTGATGCTTCTTTGCGTTATCAATTGCTCGACGAGCAAAACCAAATTCAGTTTGAAAAAACCATTCCATATTCAACCGCACTTTCATTCATTGCCTGCTTTGTCTTTTATCTATCATCGTTTAATGCTTTTTGTCGCTCAACAAACGAGAAAATACAATCGGTTGTAAATAATCAAGCTTACAAAGCATAAAGGAGTATGTCATGACGAAATTAGTCGCTCAATCAGTAATTAATTCATTTTTTGATGGCAAACATGCCGATCCTTTTGCTGTATTAGGCATGCATGAAACTCACAATGGTATTGAGATTCGTGCTTTATTACCCGATGCAGATAAAGTCGAAGTGATTGATAAAGAAAGTCAATCCATCGTTGTCGAACTAGAAAAACTGGATGACCGCGGGTTTTTTGCTGCTATTGTGCCAGAGATTCACCATTTCTTTACCTACCAATTAAAAGTGTATTGGGGCGTAGAAGCCCAAATTATTGAAGATCCATACCGCTTCCATCCGATGATTAATGACTTGGATCAATGGTTATTAGCGGAAGGTTCGTTATTGCGTCCTTATGAAGTATTAGGTGCGCATTTTACTGAATGTGACAGTGTCCCGGGCGTAAATTTCCGGGTATGGGCGCCAAATGCTAAGCGCGTTTCGTTGGTCGGTGATTTTAATTATTGGGATGGTCGCCGTCATCCAATGCGTTTCCACCCAGCAAGTGGGGTGTGGGAATTATTCTTACCAAAAGCCAGCCTGGGTCAACGCTATAAATTTGAATTGATTGATTGCAACGGCAACCTTCGTTTAAAAGCTGACCCTTATGCATTCAGATCGGAATTGCGCCCAGATACTGCATCAGAAATCAGTATGTTGCCGGATGTAGTCGAAATGACGGAGCAACGTCGTAAAGCGAACCAACGCAACCAACCCATTTCGATTTATGAAGTACATTTGGGATCATGGCGTCGTAATTTAGAGAATAATTTCTGGCTTGATTATGACCAAATTGCTGATGAACTCATTCCTTATGTCAAACATATGGGCTTTACCCATATTGAGTTTTTACCGCTCTCCGAATTTCCATTCGATGGCTCTTGGGGCTACCAACCG